>Ga0182743_1000115_pt1 | contig 141227 bp, 147 predicted proteins | sample eDN3rd30CKraftOP_FD_128522 | JGI IMG/M metagenome (GOLD analysis project Ga0182743, IMG submission 128522) | Enriched Organic Plus compost microbial communities from Emeryville, California, USA - eDNA 3rd pass 30_C Kraft OP (version 2) (version 2) ...
CGCTCCGGCAGCTCCGCCGGCGCATCGAACACGATCAGGAACTGGATGCTCGGGAGTTCCGGCAGGATTTCGAGGATCTTCTGAAGCTGTTCCGCGTTCGAGACGACCACGCCACGCACACCCGCGTCCTGCAGAATGTACGAGATCTGGTTCGGCGGCAGCGTGTTGTAGATCGGCACGGCAAAGCCGCCGATACAGAGCAGCGCGTAATCCGTCCACGCCCACTCCGGCCGGTTCTCCGACAGCAGCGCAACCCGATCGTCCCGCCCGATCCCGAGCTCGCTCAGCCCCGCCGAAAGCGCACGAACCGTGTCGAGCAGTTCACGATGCGATGTCGGCACCCACTGCCCGCCGCGCCGGATCAACTGCGCGTTCGGCAGGTTGTAGCGATCGATCGCCTCGAGGAACAATTGCGGCAGCGTGTTCCGGGGCAGAGGCGTCGTATCTGCGGCGTACTTCGTTCCGGCCGGACGGGTAGCCATCCCCCCTCCAGTCTGGGGTGCGGGTGGTCCTTGAAGGATCAGGACAGCACCGTCTCGGTGCTGAACTCGATGTCCTGCTTCAACGTGTGCAGCGCGCTGCAGTACTTGTCCATCGAAAGCGCCACGGCCCGACGCAGTTTCGGCTCATCCGCAGCGGCCAGCCCGCGCGTCTCGAAAACCAGCCGGATCGCCGTATAGCGCCGGGGCGGTTCGGCGGCGCGCTCGCCCTCTACCCGGACGGTCAGCCCCTCGAACGGCGTGCGCCCCTTCTTCAGGATGTCCACGATGTCGGCGGCCGTGCACCCCGCCAGCGAAACCAGCAGCAGTTGCATCGGCGACGGGCCCTGCCCGCCATTGCCGTCCACTCGAATCGTGGGACCACCTGCCGCCCCGCCGCAAAAGGCCAGCCCATCACCCACCCAGTCCAGCGCGACCGTTACATCAGCTCTCACGACACCTCACCGTTCGCCGTCGCCTCGCTCAGGCTGGCCAGCGTGCTCCGGGCATGTTCAACGTGGCGGACCGCCTCCGGCCCCTCCGGCGGACGCGCCAGAAACGCCCGCAGATGACTCGCCGCGCCTTCCGTGTTCCCTTCCCGAAGCAGCAGAAAGGCAAGACCATAGTGCGCGCCCGCCAGTTGCGGGTCCTTCTCCAGCACGCTGCGGTACGTCTTCACCGCTTCGTCGGTCATCCCGATCCGCGTGTACGTGATCGCTATCTGTTGCAGGATCGCCGTGTCGCGCGGCGCTTCCCGCAGCGCGAGCCGGAATGAGGTCAGTGCCTCGTGGTACTTGCCGACCCCCAGCAGGTCCAGCCCCTCCCGGTAGTAGTCGACACGATCCCCATCCTCAGCTTTGAAGAGCTTCTTGAAAAGGCCCATTGGCAGCATGGAAGCAGGGAGCGATGCGCGCGCCAGCCGGCACGCCCGACCGGTCGAAAAATAGCCACGCACAACGGGTTCGAGCAAACACCGCCGCCGCCCCGCTCGAAACCGGATCGCCGCAGCAGCCAACCCGCGGAACCGATCGCCCCTGCGTATCGCGGTCGCCTGCCCCCGCCCCGCGCCGCTCTGCCGTTGCGCGGTTTGCCTCGCCAGTCCGCCGCGAATCGCCCGATCAGCGGTTCCGTGTACGCGATTGTGCGGTTTGCGTCGCAGGAGCGGCGGCGAATCGTCCGATCCCCACCGTGTTTTCCGCTCACCGGACAATTGACCTCTCCCGGGCGGGTCAATTGTCCGCTCGTTGGCGTTGGTTCCGACATGATCGGACACTCCATCCGGTGGGAAGCGGTCAATTGCCCGCTCGCCCGCGCAATTGCGCCGATTGGGCGATTCGCCGTCGCCACTCTGCAGCCAATCGCCCAGCCGGCCGAACGCATCACGCAATTGTGCGGTTTGCGTCGGCGTCCGTGGCGATTCGCCCACCCGGCCCAACACGCCGCGCGATTGTGCGGTTTGCGTCGGCAGTCCGTGGCGATTCGCCCACCCAGGCCCCAACACGCCGCGCGATTGTGCGGTTTGCGTCAGCCTCTTGGCATGCGACCATCGGACAATCGCAACCGAATCGGCCGGTTCGTTAAATAGGAGTAAATCCCGACCCTGTTCGGGGTTCCGCGCTCGGCCAGGGTGCATCGCGGTGCTCCTTCGGCCCGCGCTACCTATTGCAGCGGGGGTATGAAATGTCGAGACCCAAACTGGCGCGCCCCTTTCTTCTGATGCTGTTCGTCGTGATCGCTGGTTCCTGCGTTTCCGATGATAGTTGGTTTTATCCATACGATTACGACTACGGGCCGTCTTTCGGCTGGGACTGGGACGATTACTACTGGAATCGGACCCCCTTCGGGGGGTTCACCGTCGTGCGACGTCCGGTTTACGTGGTCGATGGCTGGACCGACACGGCATTCCGGACCCGGCCGTATCGGAATTACCGGGTGAGGAGACACAACTCGCCGGTGGTCGTGTACACGGCGAAGCAGGGGAATCGGACGGTTGAAGTGAACCTTAAGCCGATGGGCGACAGTACCCACGTCGAGGTACGCGCACGGAGAGGAAGTCGCTGGGAGCCAGAGCCGGCGCAGATGGTCATGAGCAGCATACTGCAGCAGAGTAAGTAGCGGTTGCGGCCGGCAGGATCAGAAGGACGCTGAACAAGTCAGTGCCGCCACGGCCGCGAGTCCGGCGAAGGGTCGCCACGGCGGGGGTCGGTCGCGGCGACGCTGAGTCGGGACTGCTCGGCCGCGGCTACGCTGAGGCAGGCTCCCGGCCTCGGCTACGCCGTGGCAGCTCCAGCACGGCCGCGCTGAAGCCTCCCCCCGGCCGCCGCTACGTCGAGGCGGCCCCACCCGGCCGCGGCTACGCCGTGGCAGCTACGGCCGAGGCAGCCCCTGCCCGCAGCGAACCCGGCCGTCCTGCCCAGAACCGACCCGCGGGTAAGCTGTGCCAGCAATTGTTCGTGCCCGGTCACCCGGGCGGGGCTACTGGAACGAAGGTACCGCGATCAGATTAACCGCATCGCGAGCCAGCAGTTGCAGGCCCGCGTCGGCCAGGGTGGCTTCGGCATCCTCGGGCGCGTTGAGCCAGATCAGCCGCCCCGCGACGGACAAAACGCGCGCCGCCTCAGCGACCAGCGCTCCGGCCTCCCCACCGTGCAGGACGACGGCACGCAGCCGCCCGCTCCCGATCGGCAGGCGATCGCCCGCCATGATGCGATTGACCCCCGGCTGTTCGGGCGACTCCCTGAGGTTGTCCGCGAATGCGATGAATTCCGTCCCCGGCAGCAGCGCGGCCAATTCGGCCGCCTGCCCCGCGGGCGCACCGACCAGCAGCGAGGGCGCGCGACCTGCTCCGCTTCGCTGCCAGCCTTCCTGCAGTGCGGCGAACGCGGCAATCCGCACGGCACGTTCGGCATCGGCGGGCTCGGCCGCGCCGACCTTCAGCGGCTCGCCGGCCGCGAGCTGCGCGAGCCCGCCTTCGATCGGGTAGTGTCGCTCACAGTTGGGACAGCCAAGAGTGCCTTCGAGCACCCGCCGGTCCTCGATATTGCGGGCAAGCACGATCAATCCGAAATCCGGGCCGCAGACCGGGCAGGTCAGAATATCCGTAAGTACGATGTGCATTTTGAAGCGATGCGAGTTAGCGTCCGGCGAACGCGTAAGCGTCGGGCTGCAATGCCGTGACAGCGGTGCGAATTGCATCGGCTGCCGCGGCGAGGGAGTACGCGGCGATGCGGCTGCGACAGGCGGTTCGGGCCTCCGGACTTCCGGCCAGCGGGACCGCCCGCTCGATGGCACGGGCCAGCGACTCCGCCGAACCCGCCTCGAACACCTTGCCGGTCACGCCCGGTTCGATCAGGTCCCGGTGGCAACCGACCCCGTCTGAAACGACCGCCGGCAGCCCGTGCAGCAGCGCCTCGTTCACGATACTCCCCCACGGCTCAAACGGAGCTGGCAGCACAAGCAGGTCAGCCGCGTGGTGGTACGTGCTCTGCCCGCCACCGGATCGAACGGCCGGGAAAATCGCACGAACACCCAGATTTTCCGCGCGCCGCTGTAATCCGGGACGAAGCGGGCCCTCGCCGTTGAACACCGCCACGAAGCGGTCGCGATTTTCGCCTGCGAATTGCGCAATTCCATCCAGCAGGAGCGTCGGCGACTTTTGCTCGATCAGCGGGCCGCTGAACAGCAGGACACCCGTGTTTTCATCGACGCGCAGGTCGGCGCGCGCACGCTCCCGCAATGCAAAGCGGTCCGCCTCGGTCGCACGGTAGATTGCCTCATCCAGCGCGACCGGCATGAAAACGAGCTGTTCGGAAGCCGCGCCGAGTTGCCGCAGCCGATCCTGTGTGCTGATCCCGCTGTACAGAAGTTTCGGGCAGCGCGCGTAGGTCCGACGCAGCTTCCCATCGTGCAGCGCACGACGCCAGCGGGCGCGTGGGCCAGGGGGCACCAGGTCGACCCGGAGCAGGATCGGCGTACGTGCGGCCTGGCAGAGTCGGAAGGCAGCGCGGCTGAACGCACCGGAGCTGGTCATGATCAGCGCAGCGCCTGCGCCACGAACGCGCGCGGCGAGGTCGCCGGTCCCGGCGTACTCGATCGCGTCGGCGCCATCGTCCGCGTGAGCAAGGAAATGGTGTCGATACCCGGCCAGCAGATCACTGGCCGTTGTTCCCGACCGGGCGCGTCGCACCGAAAAATCGGACCCGTAGCAGACCAGCGGATCGAGACCGCCGCGCGCCAGCAGCCGGTACAGCGCCGCGTGATGATGCGACGGGTGCGTATCGACGATGACGAGCCGTTCGTTCACTGCATTGCAGCGGGGCGCAACTCGACGAAGGTCACTCGTCCCGCTTCCACGACAATTCTGCGCCAGACGACGGAACCGCCAATCTCCGTCCCGATCATGTACTCGCCGGCCGGCACATCGCCGATCGCGAAGTTCTCGTTGTACAGCGGATGCGCATGCGCACGGTCGCGGTACGTCTCGACGAACGACAGCGGCGTCTCCTCCGGGTACGGCTGCACCAGTCCGTACACGCGCGCCCCGGCGATCGGCTGCCCCGCCGCATCCAGCACGCGCCCCGCGACGATCCCCGTCCCCGGCATCGGCTGCAGGAAAAGCTGCGGGTTGACCGTGTAGGGCGGATAGCGCTCTTCCGGATTCACGATTTTCGACGAGTCCGCCTCAGGCGCGACGTGCACCTCGAGGTGCAGATGGTCGTTGGTCGCCCGGCCGGTATTGCCCACCTGCGCGATGACCTGACCGGGTGTGACCCGCTGCCCCGCACTCACCGAAAGCGACGCGTTGTGGTAGTACGTCGAGAACACGTAATCGGAACCGAGCCGCTCATCGTGCAGGATCGCAACCGTGTTCGCACCGGCTTCCGCCTTCCCGGCGAAGACTACACGGCCCGCCGCAATCGCGCGGACCGGCGTGCCGGCGGGGTTGTTGAACTCGACTCCCTGATGCTGCTGGAAGTTGCCGCCCATCGTCGAGCCGTAGCGGTACGTGTTATCGATGTACGGGTTGCCATCCGCCGGCGCGATCGGCCGTGTATACAGCGGGTTCCGGGGGGCTTCGCCGCGCCCGCCAAGGGGTGCGGGCGGCGTCGGCTGGAATTCGCCTGCCAGGTACCGGTTCAGCCCGGTCCCCGTGCCGGAGATCGGCCAGTAGCCCCACCAGAGCATCGCCCAGACGTCGGCCGCCGGCCGGTAGCGCTCCCCCGCTGGCAGGTAGTGGATGTGGTAGTCGCCCGCGGGTTCCGGCGCGGCCAGGCCGAACGACGTGCCGATGAGCGGCCACGGCAGACCCGGGTTCGACATAAGGGTCCGCGGCATCCCGGGCAGCGCCGGCCACCCCGGCGCCCGGACGACCATCGTATCGAGCGGCGCCTTCAGGCCTCCCCTGAAATACTCGGTTTCCGTGGCGACATACCGCGTGCTGTCGGTCACGGCGACAGCCCGGACTCGCCCCTGGATCGGCTGCTTGCTCTCCGGAGTGCTCCAGGTCTGGCCGCGATCCGTCGAGACGGAGAGCCCGCGGAGATGCCCGACCCAGATGGTCCCGGTCGAGGAGACATCCAGCGAAAGCAGGTACTCCGTTGGAAGCGAATGGATGCGCTCTGCGCAGCCATCCGGCCTCGCCGTGGCACCGCCCTCCACCCGCGACTCCGCCTTGATGCAGCGCCAGGTGTTGCCCGCATCGAAGCTGATGCGGAGCCCGTCGGCGGTGGCGATGTAGACGGTGTCGCCGCGGGCGCGAATCCCATCCGCCGCGACGTACTGCCATTCCGGACCGAGCTGCGAATACGTCCAGTTGCGCCAGGTCCGCCCGCCATCGGTCGAGCGGCCCCAGCCGTTACCGACCGTACCGTACCAGACCGTGCTGTCCTTGCCGAACGCAAGGCTGTTTACGAAATCCCACGAGATCGACGTGCTGTCGTTCTCGCGCGCCGTGATCTGCTCCCACTGCCGAGCCCGTGGCCGCAGGCGGAAAATGCCTTTCCCGTACGTCCCGACCCAGAGCTGGTTGTTCTGCTGACCAAGAGCGAGCACGTGGACGCCGAAGGGCGTAGAGTCCGGGAGCGCGGGTGGCAGGGAGGCCTCTACCGGCCGCACCGTGTCGGTGTCCCGGGCAGGCGCCGTTCCGCACGCCATCAGTGTAAGCGCGACCGGCGCCATGCCGCAGATCGCGCCCCAACACCGTGCCCCAGCCCTGTTCCTGTTCTGCCTCATAGCGCCTCTCCCACTCGAACCCGCGAGCATCCGTGCCCCCGCAACTCACTCACCCGGCGAGAAATCCGGGATTGCGTTCCGTGTACAACGCGTACTGCGTCGGAGTCTCCCACACCTTCACGTAGAGAATCGCCGCATTCATGGGCGCGGGCAGACGGCGGGCCATCTCGTGATAGAAGTAGCGGGCCTGGTTTTCCGCCGACGGTTCGGTCTCTGTGAACGGCGGCAGGTCGTTCAGGTTCTCGTGGTCGAGGTAATCGGCCACAGCCCGGAGTTCACGCTTCACGTCCACAAAGTCGAAAGCGATGCCCGCTTCATTCAGTTCATTGTTCGCCAGGGCAAGTTCCACCACGTAGCGGTGACCATGCAGCTTTTCACACTTGCCCTTGTAATTGCGAAGAAAATGCGCGCTGTCATAATGCGCCTGCACACTAACCACAAACATGTCGCCTCACGATCGTTCCACGATCAGATTGGGTACCGCGACGGACCGGTTCTGCGTGACTGCAAAGATCACGGCAGCCGCCACCGCGTCCGGGGCCATCATCTGTTCACGGGTCGGCAGCCCCGGATTGCTCGCCCGATCTATGTCATCCCACAATGGTGTATCGGTCGCGGCCGGCTCGATCAGCGTGGCTCGAACCCCGCTCCCGCGCAACTCCTCGGCCAGCACCGCATGCAGCCCGCGCACACCGAACTTCGACGCCGAATACGCACCGTTGTTCGCGAACGCACGCCTGCCCGCTATCGAGCCGAGCGTCACGATGTGTCCGCGGCCACGCTCGCGCATCCCCGCCAGAAAAGCCCGGATCAGCAGGAACGGAGCCCGCAGATTCATGGCGATCTGCCGGTCGAAGCTCTCGGCACTCGTTTCGTGCAGTGGCGCCAGGTCGAAGGCACCCAGCGCATTCACCAGCACATCAGGCCCTGCATTGCCCCAGAGCGCCGCGGCGCGCGCATGCAGATCCGCCACGCCCGTCTCAGTCGCCAGATCGGCGACACAGACGTTCGCATCCAGGTCCTGTGCCGCCGCCAGCGCCCGCTCCGGCGATCGCCCCGCGATCAGCAGGTCCGCGCCCGCAGCCCGAAGCGCTCGCGCTATCGACAGCCCGATTCCCCGGGTTCCGCCCGCAACAACGGCCGGACGCCCCTTCAGGGATTCCGCGGCCCCGTTCATCCCAGCGCCAGCTTCAGAAACTCTTCACGCGTGCGGGAATCGGTCAGGAAAACCCCCTGCATCGAACTCGTGATGGTTTTCGAATTCTGCTTTTCGACACCACGCATCATCATGCAGAGGTGGTACGCCTCGATGACCACACCGACACCCTGCGGCTGGAGCACGCGCGTGAGTTCCTCCGCAATCTGCGATGTCATCCGCTCCTGCACCTGCAGCCGTCGCGCAAACACTTCCACCACACGCGCCAGCTTCGACAGCCCCACAATCCTGCCATCCGGGATATAGGCAATATGCACTTTCCCGTAGAACGGCAGCATGTGGTGTTCACAAAGCGAGTAGAGTTCGATGTCCTTCACCAGGACCATATTGTGATGGTCCTCGACAAAAACACCGTTGCCGATCGCGTCCTCAACCGAAAGATGATAACCGCGCGTCAGCCATTTCAGACTCTTCTCGATCCGCTCCGGTGTGCGCTTCAGTCCATCCCGCTCCGGATCCTCGTCCAGACGGATGAGCAACTCGCGGATCAGATCATCCATCCCTGCATCCGCCAGCCGCATGTTACGCCAATCACTCATCCCGCTTCTCCAGAATATTCGACCCGGTTGCGCGGCGTCTCCCACAGTACCAGTTGCGCCAGTCGGACTCCCCCCGGCAGCTCCGGCGCAAGCCGGTTCCAGATCGCCACCACCAGGTTTTCCGTCGTCGGGTTGATACCCCGCAACCACGGCACATCCAGGTTCAGATTCCGATGGTCGACGTCCGCCAGCACCACTCGCTCCACCAGCTCGCGCAACTGCTTCAGGTCGTACACAAAACCGGTTTCCGGATCGATCCTGCCTTCAACAATCACGTCCAGCTCGTAATTGTGTCCGTGCCAGTTCGGACTCGCACACTGCCCGAACACGGCTTCGTTCCGCTCCTGACTCCAGTCCTCGCGCCCAAGTCGATGCGCCGCACTGAAGTGTACCCGCCTGCTGATCCTGATCATCGAATTCCCCGCTCCGCCTTTGCTGGCGGAAAGGTAGACTGCGCGCGCGCCCCAGCCAACTCGAACAACGCTCTCGCTTTCCTCAACGCTCTCGCTCTCGCTCTCGCTTTCGCTTTCGGCAGTTCACTACAAGGCGGAAGCAACGGATTCGAGAGCGAAAACGTTAGCGAGAGCGAGAGCGTAAAACCACCTGCGTATCTCCCCTATCGAACCACGTTTGCGCGTTGACCTGCGGGTGTTCCTGCGTTAAATTCAGGCTCCAAATCAGACGTACCGAAGGGCCAATTTTTGGGCCGACAGCACTGTAATTTGGGGCCGACTCCCGGCCAGGACGTCATGCCTCTCGCGAGGAAGGCGGAGCGAACGGGGAGGTCACCAGTCGTTTCGCGACTGGGCTCCAAAAACTCCCTTCGGTGCGTCCTCTTGAAAGAGCCGGTGCCGCGATCAGATCGCGGCACCGGCTCTTTCGCTTTCTCCGAACTATCCGTGCAACAGCTCAGGGTGTGATGTCCGGCGCGGTGTGATAAAGCACCTGGACCGTCGCACGGTCACGCACATTCGGGGCTGCGTGTGTGGTCTGATCCGCGTACATGAGATCGGTCTGCACACGCGAATGCTGCGCGATCCCGAGCAGGTGGCCGACTTCGTGTGCGACCAGTGCATTCACCCTCGACTGTACACCGCCTTCGGTGCTTCGAACGGTGAGCAGAAAACGGATAGTGCCGGTGCGGTCGCTGTCGACCAGCGGGAACGGCCGCAGATGTTCTCCGCTGTCGTCGAGACAGAACGTTGTGTATGCGCGCGAGCCGCCGGGCGGACAATCCGACACGGTTACAGGCAGTAAATCGCCCGACCAGCTCAGCACGGCATCTGCGTTTTCCGGAGAGTTTACTTCGGTCAGACGGAACTCGCCGTACAATGCAGCACTCTGCCACGCTTCCGCCGCGCTGGTAAATGCCGACCGCAGGCTGTTGAACCGGTCCATATCCGTGCCGCGATTCACATATACGCGAATCGTCGATCCGACAGGCCAGCGCAAAACGAGGGAATCGGCGGCGGGGGTGACCAGTCGAAAGTCGTAGAGGGAAACGATGTCACGCGCCGGAACTGTGGCCGACTCACACGCAGTGGTCATGGCAGCGGCCGCAATCAGAAGCCAGCGCACTCTCATCGCGCACCTCGCACGCCGAGCTGGATCGAGCCGCGGATCACCTTTCCATCCGACCCGCCATCGCGGCGTAGTACGGGCGTTCCAAACGAATGCGTCTGCAGTCGCGCATCCAGCGAAAGGATCACCGGCCCGAATCCGCGCTGGGCGCCCGCACCGACTTCGACCAGTGGCAGGAGGCTGCTGCCTTCGGCGAACACGCCTTTCTTTTCCGAAAAGAATTTTGTGCCGCCGACCCCGGCGATGAAGTCGACGACGTCCGTGTACTGGTAACGCACATCCAGCACCGCCGAGACCAATCCGGTATTCTGCACATCCCAGTCGGACACCGCATCCGAAGCGACCAGCTTCCCGAGGCCGTACGTCCCGCCGAATTCAATCGTCGTCCGCTCCCGCATCGGTACGAGCAGCGACAACGAGAGCAGCGGCGTGGGTGCCAGGCTGAGCGTGACCGGCCCGGTCAGCTCTACGCCGTAGCGATTCCCTATCCCGATATGGCCACCTTCATCTTCCACCAGCGGCATCGAAAACAGCACCCCGGCTCGCGCTTCGATTCTTTGCGCAAGCGCCGGGACCGGCAGCAGAAGTAACAACAGCGCAAACAGGCGCCTGTATTTCATCGATCGATTCTCCGCGGCTTGCGGGTCTGGTCCGGGGCGCGCCTGAGGCAACCACTCCGTCACCACGGCAGGCTGCCTTCTACGTTCCTGCCTTCGCCCGGTTCCTTCGCACTACGAACGACTCAGAAGGTACAAAAAAGACAAGGCGGCCGCCTTTCGACGACCGCCTGCCTTTGTCCGCGGCGCTCTCCCCGGAGTTCCCGCTCGCCGCGAACTGACCTTCGCCCCACCTGTAAGCAGGACCCGGTCCAGTACAGAGCCGATCATGTAAGCCATTGATTTGCAAACCATTACACCAGTCACGACCAGAATTGCCGGTGCCCGGCTGAGCAAGTTTTTCCGGAAATCGGTTGAGATTCGGAAAAAGTTGCGGACCATGACACGTACCAGCGCCGACGCGTGTCGTGCTGCAGATTGCCGGACTCGAGGCCGTGGTCGCCGGATCCGGCACAGCCAACTTTTGGTTACACGCAGAAACAGGATCGCCACCATTTGTACCAGACAAATAGTGGCGATCCAGTGTGCAACCTTCTGAATCCTAATTCTTTGGCGCGAGCAGCTTTTCGAGTCGTTCGAGGCGCGCACGCAATTCCGCGTTCTCTCGCTCGAGTTGATCGATACGCTCCGCCTGCAGGGACGTGCGAGCTTCGAGTGCTTTCACACCGGCGAGGCTGACGCCGTCGGCATCGACGGTACCGATCGATTTCTCATCGCTGCCGAGTCCGAACACAGCCCGGAAATCCTGCGAAGTCGGTCCCATGTGCCGAACCTCTTCGCTCTCGGCCTTGTAGCTCCAGGTTGTGATGGGAAGGTTGCGCAGCTTGAGCAGCACATCCTCGCCCTCAACGTTTTCGAACAGGTGCTTACGGTTTACATCCGACGCGTTCTGCCAGACGCCACCGGTGGTCAGCAGCGCGCCGGTGCTGGTGCTGATGACTGCGCTGGACTGCCCCCAGTTGCTCACCGAAGCGCCCGACTGAATGGTCACACCGGTGCTCAGGTTGCTCGCGGTGAAGATCCGGAAACCGCCCGATACGCGCCAGTTGGCGGAGTGGTTCACACCGGCCCGCAAGGTGTCGACGCTGGACCGGTCGGAAAACACAAAGCTGCCCTGGCGGGCATTGGTATGCGCGTGGTAACCCAGCGCAACCGAAGCCGCACCCGATGCCGTGTTGTCTTCGCCGGCAGCAAAGGAGCTCTGCTGCGCTGCGGTCGTACGCAGCCCGAACGCGACAGCATGGCTGGCACTCGCGCGAACGTTCTCACCCATCGCGACCGAGTAGTCGCCGATGTTTGCGGCGTCCCACTGGGTGCCATTGATCCCGCCGGCGCGGAACGCGGCCTTCCGCGGGTACCACATCATCCGGGTGCCGGTGCCCTCCACCGGAATTCCGCTGCCGGAGCCATCGCCGTCGTAGATGCCGCCGAACAGCGCGCCTGCGTCGACGTTGACGCGGAAGAGCCCGATCCCGGACTTGCTTACCGCAAACGCTGAGTCCGGCGTCTGTGCCGAAGCCGCGGCCACGCCCAGCGTCAGGAGGGCGGCGGCAACTATTGAAGTGCGAGTGAAGTTTTTCATTGTATTCACTTACGGGATGATGATGTTGAGGGCATGACCGTTCGTGGTGAGCGCGCCCGAAATCGACACGGCCCCGGTCGCAGTAACTTCACCCTGGAGTTTCGCACTCCCGGTCATTTCGAGCGCGTTCACGGTCCCGCGCAACATTGTGTTTGTTCCCGTCATGCGCGTGGCTCCGTTCATGATCTCGCCGGGCGCGTCGAGATTGCCCGCGACCTCGATCATGTGACTCGCCAGGTCCAGCTTGCTCGCCGCGCCGACACGAAGGTGCATCACACCTGCGTCGGCCTCGAGCATTGGCATCTCACCAGTGAACTGGTCCTGCGGCGGGATGGTGGCGCTCTTCGTGGGATCGGGCATTTCGCCGTCTACCCAATTCGCGGAGTTCGTCCACAGTTGGTCCATCGCGCCCATCCACGAGATCTCGATCAACGGCGCACCTGGTGTCGAGATCTCCGCGGAGACCAGCACCGAAAACGTGAACGTGGTCGCCGTGGTCGGAACATTGAACAGCCAGGTCCTCGCGTTCGAAACCTCGAGCGGCGCGAGGATCTGGTTGTACTGATAGTACGGCTGGTCGGCTGCCGTGAACGTAGCGGTTCCGTCGGCGATCACGGACGCGGTGCCGCTTCCCCCGGTCACCGTCGGTCCATCCTGGAAGTAGACCTTGACGCCCGTCAGGGTCGTGCCGTCCGGTGTGCCCAGGCTGTGCTGCACGAGGTTCTGCACCGTCACATCGGTCGAGAAGATCTCGGTGCCCGCATCGTACGAGGTGTTCGTGTTTGCAAGCCGCACGTAGATGTCCTGCCCGCCGATGATGCGATCCGCATTGATCCCCGCCGGGACGCTAGGCGCGATATCGGCGCAGGTTACGGTGCCCGCGCGCACGTTTGCCTCACAGGTAAACTTGCGCATCACCTGCTCGGTCGGATTCAGGCCCTCCGGCCCGAGCACGTTCCGCTCGCTGCAGCCGGCCAGCACCACACCTGCCAGGGCCATCGCAGCAACCACGCGCAGTCTCGCCACACAGCTCCCATTCTCTGCTGTTTTCATATGCCCTTACTTTCCGCCCAGCGCTGCTTCGAGCCGCTCGAGCCGCCGCGTCAGTTCCTCGTTCTGCCGCTTCAATTCCGCAACCTGATCGCGGAGTTTGGTGTTATCAGCCACCTGGTCGCGCAGCCTGGCGATCAGCCGGGCATGCTCGAGCGTGCGCGCATCCAGCGCCTTCACACCCGCCAGATTCACCCCGTCGATGTCGATCGTGTTGATCGTGACATCGTTTTCACCGAGACCGAACGCCGCCCGGAAATCCTGCGCAACCGGACCCATGTGCCGGATCTCCTCAGCCTGCGTGATGTAGTTCCAGGTCGTGACCGGCACGCCGCGAAGCCGCATCAGCACTTCTTCGCCGTCAACATCGAGGAAGTTCATCTTGCGGTTACGATCCGAGATACTCGACCACGAGCCGCCGCCCGCCGCGACTTCGACACCACTGCTCAGGTTCTGCGAGGTATACAGCTTGATGCCACCACAGCCGCGCGCGACAAACTGGTTGTTCGCGGTCGGGTAGACCGAATCTGAGGAGAATCCCGCGCAACCATCGCCGAGAACGACCGAGCCCTGCCGATTCGCCGTCCGCGCGTTCTTGCCAATCGCAACCGAGAAGTTCCCGCTCGCACTGTTCTGTAGGCCGATCGCTACGCCGAAGCTGCCATTCGCGATCGACGGACCGATGACGATCGACGCCAGACCGCCCGCAATCGAACTCGGGCCCAGCGCAAGCGCATCATCGTTCGTCGCCTGGGCGCCGCTGCCGATCGCTACCGCGCCGACTCCGCTCGCCGTGCCATTGAACGCGAATGCGCGATCTGCACTCGCCGTCCCGTTGTTGCCGAGCGCGACCGATTCGTCCCCGCTTGCAGTAGTGGCAAGGTTCGCTGCAAACGAGTTGTTCCCGCTCGCTCGCACATTCTCGCCCAGGCCTACCGAACCATAGCCGATATTCGCCAGGTCCCAGTAGGTGGAGCCGAATGAGTCGACCTTGCCGGCCCGCAGCCCATACCGACCCGGGAACCACATCAGCCGCACCCCGGTCCCTGTCGTGGGAATGGTACCGACATCCACTGTGCCGCCGACATAGAACGCGCCGTCGGTGTTCGTCCTCAACAGCGTCGTGCCGCCGGATTTCACCACCAGCGCAGAGTCCTGCGCCTCTACGTTCCCGGCGGACACACCAAGGACCACGAGTGCCGCGAGCACTGCCGCGAAGCGCCTTCCCGTCATGTTCTTTTGCATAGCTGTTGTTGGCTGGAGAGAAAAAGGTATTCAAAAATAGGGGAGTCCCGGAACGAGACAAGCGTTTTGTTGATTAAAATCTCGTTAAACCGAGACTGGGAGGCCCCTCTCCCGGAGCCTGGCAGGGCTGTTCCCCTGAACTCACATGCCCGCAGGCCCGGTCCGATCCCGGGCGGACCAGCACATACAAAACGCCCCGCTCCGGTAAAACTGGCCCAGAGTGGGGCGTCGGCTTTCTCCCCTGCAGGTGTAGTGCTTACGGGATGTTGATGTTGAGTGGGCTCCCACCGGCGCCCCGCCGCGCTTACCTGCCGCTCAGTGCAGCTTCGATCCGTTCGATGCGCCGCTTCAACTCGTCGACCTCCTTTGTCGACTCGGCGACCTGCTCGCGCAACGTGTCGATCGTACGAGCATGTTCGAGCGTGCGCGCATCGAGCGCCTTCACGCCTGCCAGGTTCACACCGTCGATATCGATGGTGTTGATGGTGACATCGTTCTGACCGAGGCCGAATGCAGCGCGGAAGTCCTGCGCGACCGGACCCATGTGCCGGATCGACGCATCCTGCGTGCTGTAGCTCCAGGTCGTGACCGGTACGCTGCGCAGCCGGGCCAGCACGTCCTCGCCGTCCACGGCCAGGAAATTCATCTTGCGATTGCGATCGGAAACGACGCTCCACGAACCGCCACCCGGTGCGACCTCGACGCCCGCAGTCAGGCCCTTGTTTGTGTAGAGTTTGATGCCGCCGCAGGCGCGCACGACGAACTGGTTTCGCCCGGTCGCGTAGACCGTGTCGGTATCGGTCAGGCCGCAGCGATCGCCGATCACGACCGATCCGATGTGGTTTGCCCGCGCATTCCTGCCGATCGCGTATGACCAGGCGGCTGTTGCACCGCTGTTGCTCCCGATCGCCATACTGAAGCTCCCCCTCGCGCTCGACGGCCCGATTGCAATCGAACCAAGACCGGCCGCGTTCGCATCGGCACCGAGCGCAAGCGCGTCTTCGCTGCTGGCTCGCGCCCCGACGCCAATCGCTACCGCTCCCAGATTGCTCGCAACCCCGTTAAACGCAAACGCGCGATCCCCACTCGCGACCGCGCTGTCGCCCATCGCCACGGATTCAGCGCCGCTCGCAATCGACCCTTTGCCGATTGCGAATGAATTTGCGCCGGATGCGCGAGTGTTCTCGCCAAATGCGACGGAACCGACGCCGAGATTCGCATAGTCCCAGTACGCGCTGCCGTTGCCGTCCACCTTGCCGGCGCGAAATGCCCATTTCGCCGGCACCCACATCATGCGAATCCCGGCTCCGGTGACCGGGACCCCGCCCGTGTTTGCCGTGCCCGCCACAAAAAAACCTGCGTCCTGATTCAGACGCATCAGTGTGCTGCCGCCGCGATTTACGGCGAAAACCGAATCCGGCACCTGCCCTGCCGCCGCGGAGGCGTGCGCCAAGCCGATTGCCATCGCAACCAGCGTCACACGCAGCATTCCCGGCTTGATCACCTTCGGTCGCATCGACTGCTTCCTTTCTCGATGGAATTCGCGAAATCCTGTGGAGCTTCAGTCGAAGCTATTTCCTGCGTTCGAGCAGTCTGGCCTCGAGTCGTTCGAGGCGCTGCTTCAGCTCTGCCTTCCGCGTTGTCAGAGTCGAAAGCTCGTCTCGCAACTGACTGATCAGCCGCTCCTGCTCGAGCGTGTGCGCGTCCAGCGCTTTGACTCCGGCCATGGTCACCCCATCAAGGTCGACCATGTTGATCGTGACGCTGTCCTTGCCCAACCCGAAGGCGGCACGGAAATCCTGCGCGACCGGACCCATGTGCCGGATCGATTCTTCCTGCGTGCTGTAGCTCCAGCTCGTCACTGGCACAGCGCGGAGTCGGGCCAGCACGTCCTCCCCGTGAACAGCGACGAAATTCTGCTTTCGGTTGCGATCCGAGACGCTCAGCCATCCGCCGTCATTAGCCGCCAACTGGACGCCGGACAGAAGATCCTCGCTGCTATAAAAGGCGAAGCCGCCACAACCGCGCGCGACGAACTGGTTGGCCGCACTCGCATAGACCGAGTCGCCCGAAAAAACTGCACAGCCGTCGTCGAACACGACCGCCCCCGGCTTCTTCGCCGTCCGCGCAGTCCTGCCGAAGGCCACCGAGTAGTCGCCGCTCGCGCCACTCTGTGTTCCGATCGCAACAGCGCCAGTGCCCTCTGCAGTCCCGTTCCCCCCGAGTGCGATCGACGCCGGCCCGCTGGCAAGCGTGGTGATTCCCAGGGCCACCGCATGGGTACCGGTCGCTTGCGCAGAGACACCGCCTCCCGGAGACGAGAGGTTGGCAATCACTACTGCGCCATCACCGGATGCCACGCCATTGATCGCCAGCGAGCGGGCTCCAGATGCAAACCCGTTGAAGCCAAGCGCCACGGCTTCCCTTCCGTGTGCCGTCGTCGCCAGGTTCGCCGCGAACGAGTTCTCGCCTGTCGCCCTGCTATTTTCACCAAGCGCGACGGACCCCAGACCGATACGGGTGGAGTCCCAGTAGGTTGCCCCGTACGTCCACACTCGGCCGGCGCGGAATGCCCACCGACCCGGGAACCACATCATGCGAACGCCCTCGCCTGACTTCGGAATTTTTCCCACGCCCGGTGTACCTGTAGCATAAAACCCTGCATCGGTATTGAGCCGCAGCAGCGTATTGCCGCCTGCCTTCGCGACCATCGCAGAGTCCTGCGCAGCCGCGGGCGCGGCATGGACGACCCACAACGCGATCGCGGCCATAATTGCCGCGAAACTACGTCCGGGCCCATTCCTGAACTGCATTAACACCTCGGGGGGGGGAAGGAACGAGAACCGGAAAACTACCGCACCGACCACACGAGACAAGTGTTTATCCTACCAAAATACCGCAGGAGTGCCGACCTCACTGCGCCGAAGCGCCCCTTCGAGTCTCACCCGTCGCCGTCGCCGTCGCCGTCACCCTCACCTTTGAAGGTGCCACCCCGCCCCCGAGCCCCGCCTCAGCGAAAGGGCGGAACCGCCGACCCGCGAAACCGCCCTCTCGATCACCAGCAAGCGAGGTTACACCCCTGCCAGCCGATAGCCGCGCAAGCGTTCCAGGTTGGCGCGATCCGCACCGACGGAATCATCGCCCTTGGGGGTCTCCAGCAGTTTGGGGATGGAGGCGAGGCGCGGATCGGTCATGAGCCGCTGGAACGGCACCTCCCCGAGCGCCCCCTGCCCGATGCTGGCGTGGCGGTCGCGGCGACTGCCCAGGGTTCCGACCGAATCGTTGAGGTGAAAGAGTCGGAGCCGTTCGAGTCCAATGACATCCGCGAAACGGTCGATTACCTCGTCGTAGCGGTCACGCAGGTCGTACCCGGCGGCGAACACGTGGCAGGTATCGAGGCAGACGCCGAGTCGGCTGCGCATCGGTTCGGCAACACGGTTGATGAGGGCCGAAAGCTGTTCGAACGTGCAGCCGAGCGCGCTGCCGCTCCCCGCGGTGGTTTCGAGCAGCACCTGCAGCGGGCCGGGCACGAGCGAGAGTGCTTCCTCGATCGCGGCTGCGTTGCGGTCGAGAGAGGAGTCGACATCACCGGAAGTGGCGTTCCCGGGGTGGGTGACCAGGAACTCGAGGCCGAGCCGCTGACAGCGCTGCAACTCGCCGATGAAGCAGTCGAGGGATCGGCGAAAAAGCGGCTGGTCGGCGGAGGCGAGGTTAATGAGATACGAGTCGTGCGCGCCGGCTACCTTGATCGCATGTTGGGTTCGCTGTTCGACGAACTCGTCCGCAACTTCGCTGGTGATTTCGGGTTCAGCCCAGCGGCTGGGCTGTTTGGTGAACAACTGGAGTACCGCCGAATCGAGGAGCGCGGCGCGACCGGGCGCGTTCCGCACGCCGCCCGCTGTTGACACATGAGCTCCCAGTTCGTCCGGGGTAGCCGCGCCCGCGGCGCCGGTTTCTCCGCGCTCCGTCCCATCCTCCACCTGCCCCGTTTTCCGCCGGTTCTGCCCCTTCACCTTCGGCTCCATACGACTAACTTTCTCCGCTATGCGATTTAATGCCTGGCACGATGTGCCCGCCGGACCGAACGTCCCCGACGAAATGAATGTCGTCGTTGAGATTCCGCGCGGCAGCCGAAACAAGTACGAACTGGACAAGGAAACGGGCCTTTTCCGGTTTGATCGGCTGCTGTACAGCGCAGTTCACTACCCCGGAGACTACGGATTCATGCCGCGCACGCTGGCGGAGGATGATGACCCGCTGGACGTGCTGATCATGGTTACCGAGCCGACCTTCCCCGGCTGTCTGGTCGTTGTACGTACGCTTGGCATCTTCGAGATGTCCGATGACAAGGGTGGCGACGAGAAGGTCCTGGCTGTACCGATTCACGACCCGCTCTACAACGATTACCAGGACCTCGAACACGCGCCCAAACACTTCCTCAGGGAAGTCGAACACTTCTTCGGGATGTACAAGGAACTCGAAGGGGTGAAGACGGACGTGGTCGGGTGGGGCGGGCGCAAGCGTGCGCACGAACTGATTCTGCGGGCGTGCGACCGGTACACCGAAGTATACGGCCTGGAACGTACGACGCCCTGACCTGTCGGGGGTGACCTACCGTTGGACGAGGGGGTGGTCGAGGCGGCGCTGCACGCGCGGCGGACCGCTCGACTGCACCACCTCGCCTGGGGCTTCTCGTGTTAGCGCGTCGTTGTCATGCCCGATGTATCCATCCGCATCGTATCCTGTCCCATCATGCCCGTGTCAGGCATCGGCGGCGCCGGGGCCGGCGCGGGCGGCGGTGCAGTTTCTTCGACAGGCGCGGTCTCCTGCTGTCTTTCTCCTCCCTGCGAACAGGCGGCCACACCGAGGACCGACATCAAGGCCAGAACAGTAAAGTGCGAGCGCTTCATGATCACCTCTCACAAAAGGGTTGGGACGGCATCGCACACGAGTGCCTAAACCGTACGCGGCCGCCGCAGCCCGCAGGCGCAATGCGGCCGTGTCGCCCCTGAATGCAAGTGCCGTTCTCGCGCGAAAATGGGGGAAACCGAACGTGCCACAGGGTATGCTTCTTGCCCCCCTGACGAAGGGAAAGACAGGGTGAACTTAGAAGTGAGAACAGGCCGTGGCACTCCTGTTTACCATATATCTCTTCGTCGTGGTGGCTCTTCCGTTGACGCTCGGACTGATCGTGAGCTACCGCGGAATGCCGCGTGACCGCCACTGTCCGCAGTGTGGCAACGAAACGGTGCAGATCCGCACCGCGATCACGCGCGCGTTCGCGCTCCTTCTTCCGTATCTCGGTTTCCAGATGCGCTGGTGCGGCCAGTGCAGTTGGGAAGGGTATGCGCGTGTGAAACAGACGATTGTACCGCCTGTACCACAGATTGCGCAGAGCGCCGTCCCGCTTCCGGCACGTGGTTGCCGCACGGAGGCGCTACGCCGGTTGCAGGTCGGCGGCGAACGCTGGCAGGTGCTGTTGCAGTGCTGGCATGAGGACGATCTCTACTATGGGCGACTGCTGTTTGTCGGTCCGGCAGGAAGGACCTGGACCGATGCGGTGCAGCCGTTCACGGGCGCGACCCGCAGCGAGGTACGCACACAGGCGGGTGGTCTGTCGGACGGATTGCTGACCTACAAACTTCGTGAACTCGCGTCGGACTGATCGGATTCACAGCCGATCGCCACCGCCGCGTCCCGCAGCATCTGACGGCGACCCGGATACTTCAGTCTCCGGGTCGCTTCCCCGAGTTCCAGCCAGGCAAACTCGCTGAGTTCATCCGTCGAAAGTTGTACATCCGTCCGGAAAGCTTCCGACAGGTAGTACGTGACCTGCTTGTGAATCAGGATCCGCTCCGCCGAGCGCCCCGAGGTGAAGCGATAATCCTCGGTGCGCTCGAAGCCATCTACGACGGTGATGTCGTCGTGGCTCAGCCCGGTTTCTTCCTGAAGCTCGCGCAACGCGGCCTGCAGCAGCGTTTCGCCCTGGTCCACGCCGCCTTTCGGGAATTCCCAGAGCGGGCGTCGCGTGAGTCGCGACAGCACGAGCAGATAGCGACAGCGTCCCGCTTCGCGATGAAACACGATCATGCCGGCCGAAACGTGACGCGAATATTTCACACGCGGGCGTACTCCGCTGCACGCACGGCCACGCTGGTGTCTTCCCACGGGAACTCGTCGCCCTCGGCCGGTCGACCGAAGTGACCGTAGGCCGCGGTTGGCTGATAGATCGGGCGAAGCAGATTCAACCCTTCGATAATGCCGCGAGGGGAGAGGTCGAAGTTGTCACTGATCCACTGGCGGATTACCGCATCATCTTCGGTACCGGTACCAAAGGTCTCCACGCCAATGGCAACCGGCTCCGGCCAGCCGATCGCGTAGGCGACACAGATTTCACAACGCGAGGCGAGGCCCGCGGCCACAACGTTCTTGGCCGCCCAGCGCGCCGCATATGCAGCAGAGCGATCGACCTTCGATGGATCCTTCCCGCTGAACGCGCCGCCGCCGTGCCGCGCAGCACCGCCGTAGGTGTCGACGATGATCTTGCGACCGGTCAGCCCGGTATCCGTTGCCGGACCGCCCTCTTCGAACGAGCCCGACGGATTCACGAGCACCAGATCCTTCCAGTTCGACGGGAGCAGATCGAGCGGCAGCGTAGAGGGCACGAGTACACTCGTCACCAGATCGCGAATCGTCTCCTGCTCTACCGGAGCATGCTGGGTCGAGACGACGATGCGTGTGATCTCGACCGGCCGGCCGTCCACGTAGCGCACCGAGACCTGGCTCTTCGCATCCGGGCGCAGCCACTCGACCAGCCCCGATTTGCGCAGTCGCGCAAGTTCACGCGTCAGGCCATGCGCCCACGTGATCGGCGCGGGCATCAGCTCGGGCGTCTCGTTTGTAGCGTAGCCGAACATCATGCCCTGGTCGCCCGCGCCCTGTGCGCGCGGATCCGCATTGTCGACCGCTTCCGCGATCTCCTTCGATTGCCCGTGCAGCCGAACATCGATTGACGCGGAATCCGCCGAAAACCGGCCGTCATCCTCGGTGTAGCCGATATCGGCGATCGCTGTACGTGCGAGCGCCTCGACTTCCTGCTCCTCCAGCAACCGCTTGCTGCGTACTTCTCCGGCAATACACACGTAGCCCTGCGTCACCAGTGTCTCGCACGCGACCCGGCTCTGCGGGTCCAGCGCGAGATACGCATCGAGCACGGCGTCGCTGATTCGGTCAGCGACCTTGTCCGGGTGACCCTCACCGACGGACTCGCTGGTCAGGATGAAGTCGTTGGTCATCGATCCTCTGAAAACAAAAATTGCCCGCGGCCATCGGAGTCGGCAGCGGGCGCGGGCGCTTTAGTGCATTCTTTTACGTGGGGCACAAGCTGCCGATCAAATCCCACGGCCGCCGAAGCGGCAAACCTCTTTCCGCACCCAAGCTAAACAACAGTCCGCGCAAAAATCAAGGAACATCGATTGCAGAAAGAAATCGCATGTTCGACACTCATGAAGAACCCGGCCCGGCCGAAGCGCTGCAGGCAACGCCTGATCTGTCGGGTATGACGGTTCACGATACAGATGACCTCCGCATCGGCCACGTGTTTGGCGTTCTTTCTGATGCTGATACCGGCCTGATGCGCTTTCTCGATGTCGCGCTCGAAGCCGAACCGCGTCACATCCTCGTGCCGATCGGCCACGCCCGCGTGGTGCGACCTTTCGGCAAACCGCGCCTGCGCCTGCGCGCCGCATCCGTCGGTGACCTGGAGGAGATCCCGACCTATCACGCCGGCGACGATGCGTTTGAGGAAGCCCGCCGTGGTGAAGTGCTTGCCGCGCACGGCCGGCTCTTCCGCGGAGACCGCTACTATGCGCACCCCGCCTATGATCACCGCGGCCTGTACGCGGGCGCACATCCGATCGCACGGGTTCGTGAATCGCCGCCCGGCATACGCCCGCTTTCGCTCCTGCGCGACTCGGAATTCGACATCGCTCAGGAACAGCCGGATGTGATTGGCTGGAGTGTGTTCACCGGCGCGGGCGAAGAGGTCGGCTCGATCGAGGACCTCGTGATCGATCCGAACGCGGAGGAAGTGCGCTATGTCGTTGTTGCACTCGCCAGTGGTACCTCCGTCCTGCTCCCCATCGGTTATGTCGAGATCGATCCCGTTGCACGTACCGTGATCGTACCCGGTCTCGAAGCTGCAGACTTCAATGCGATTCCACCGTTCGAGGGACTTCCGCTCACACGCGTCCAGGAAACCGCCCTGCGCGAGATCCTCGAGACACTGCTCGATGCACGCAATCCGTTCCTGCGTGTCGACTTTTCAGGGCGGGAGCTGTTCACCGAAGAGTAGGTCGCGCAATCCGGGGCGTGACTCCCACGCGTCGAACTCTTCGGCAGCGGGCACACCCCAGTCGTAGCCGACGCGCTCGAGCCGACTGCGCAGCCACTGCTGCTCCGGCCAGCCAACACGTTCTCGGTAGTACGCTCCGAGCTCGAGGATCAGATCGAGATGGGGCGTTACATCAATGGCAGCAACCGGCAGGGTCGAATGACGATCGCGCAGGGTGAACACGGGCGCATCCCCGCGATGCGGCGCGATCGGCGCAACTGCGCGTTTCATTCGCGCCAGCGTGATGGCCGCCCGGACAATCTCGCCGGTTGCCTGATGATCCGGATGGCGCACACCGCGCTGCCATCCCTGTCCCCACGTAATCACCGCGGACGGCGCAACTTCGGCAATAATGCGCGCAACCTCGCGTGCAACAGCCGGCGTGTACTGCAGTTGCGTATCGGGATAGTCCAGCATGATCAGTTCACAATCCAGCCGCTGCGCAACATGATCCGCGTGTTCGGTACGTGCTCGCGCGACCTCTTCCGCGGAGTCCAGACCAAGCGACTCCGTCATTTCACCACGCGTGAGAAACAGCAGCACAACTCTGGCACCGGCTGCTCGATGCACAGCGATTGTACCCGCGCACCCCATCTCATCGTCCGGATGCGACAGCGCTACCAGCAACGTCTGATTCATTCTGTCTCTCTCCCATTATGCACGGGTAAATGCGGAGCCCGCATCCTCAGCACACGATGCGCCAATCGTGATCGAACAGCAATCGCACGGCTGCACACGCGAAGGGCAACACGGCGCAGCGCAGCACGCGACGAATGCAGCGCAAGGCGTTGACGAACCCCGCCATGCGCGCCAACTTTCGCCTTCATTATGCAACTTGTGCTGGCCCTTGCGTGTGATCACGCAGAAGTGCGCCCCGACGGGAAACTCGACGTCCAGGGCATCTTTAACGAATTGAATGCTCCCGGTTTCCCCGCAGCCCAGGACAGCATGACGGTCGTGTTCGTGCTTGAATGGGAAAGAGACGAGACCGGGACGCATGAACTGCGTGCGGACCTGATGGACCAGAACGACCGTATGGTTCTGACGATCCAGGGTCACACGGAAGTTCCGGCCCGAACGCTCGAACAGCACCCACCGCAGACCCGGCTGATCCTCAAGCTGGATCGGGTCATTTTCCCTGCGGCCGGGTCGTACCGGTTCCGACTCCGCGCGGGTCAGCAGACGCTCGATGCCCTCCCCATTCATGTAGTGGAACGGAAGCAGGATCCAAGGCGATAATTCCGGGTATGAAGGGCCGTTCCCACGCATAAATCGAGTCATACGGAGGACAAGTTGCAGATTTCTCAGGATGGCGTCGCTTCAAAGGAAGTCGTAAAGACCCTTTCGGCGTTGTCAGATGAAAACCGTTTTCGGATCGTTGAGCTGCTCTCGGGCAGCGAGGTAGAGCTGTCGTGTGGTGCTATCGGCAGCTCGCTCGGGCTTTCGCCTTCGCTGGTTTCGCACCACCTCGGCGTGCTGGAAGGCGCCGGCGTGATCGAGCGGCGCAAGGACGGCCTCTGGACCCTTAACAGCCTGCGTCGTGACGAGCTGTCGCGCCGTCTGGCGAGCCTGGACCGACTCATCGGTCGTGCCATGGCGTCGTAATTATCGACAATAAGTCCTGAAACCCCAGAAGGAGCTTTCTCGTGACGGCAGCGACTACCGGCAAACGCCGGGGCATTCCTCTTCACACAAAGATCCTTCTGGGGTTGCTTTTGGGAGCGACCGCCGGAGTCATGGCGAACTCGTTCCTGGGCAAGGATCATCCGCAGTTGGTCTGGGCGGTCGACAACGTCGCCACTCCCGTCGGTCAGATCTTCCTGCGGATGTTGTTTATGGTGGTGGTCCCGCTCGTATTTGCATCGCTTACCCTCGGCGTCGCCGGCCTGGGAGATCTGCGAAAGATCGGGCGCATCGGCGCCAAGACGATGGGCTTCTTCCTGTTCACCACTGCCTTCGCCGCGACCATCGGCCTGACTGCAGTCAATCTGGTAAAGCCGGGCGAGGCGCTCGATCCGGACATTCGCGAGGAGCTGCTCGCCACCTACTCCACGGAAGCGGCTGAAAAGGCGACGCTCGCTGAAACGGGCGGCTTCGGAATCAACACCTTCGTCAACATTGTACCCCGCAACCCGATCGATGCCGCCGCTAGAGGCGACATGCTCGGGTTGATCTTTTTCTCCCTGATCCTCGGCATCGCGCTCACCCGCCTGCCGGCAGACAAGGCCAAACCCTTCCTCGACATGCTGGAGGGATTGGGGCTCGCTGTGACCGAGATCATCGGATTCGCGATGAAACTCGCGCCTTTCGGCGTGTTCGGATTGATCTTCGCGGTCACGGCCCGATTCGGCTTTGAAGTGCTGCAGTCGCTCGGGCTGTACGTAATAATGGTGCTGGGCGGACTGATGGTCCATCAGTTCGTCGTCCTGGGCAGCTTCGCGAAGCTGCTCGGCGGGATCAATCCGATTGTGTTCTTCCGCCGAGCGCGCTTCATGATGATCACCGCGTTCTCGACCTCCAGCTCGAACGCGACGCTGCCGACCACGATGCGCACTGCCCAGGAAGAGTTCGGTGTACCAAAGCAGGTGGCCGGCTTTGTGGTTCCGCTCGGCGCGACCATGAACATGAACGGCACTGCACTCTTTGAAGGCATGACCGTCCTGTTCCTGGCCCAGGTCTTCGGCATCGACCTCAGCCTCAGTTCGCAGTTGATCGTCATCATGATGTCGGTGCTCACCGCAGTCGGCGCGGCTGGCGTACCCGGCGGCTCGATTCCCCTGATGGTGATGGTGCTCGAGATGGTCGGTATTCCTGGCGCGGGCATCGCGCTGATCCTTGGCGTCGACCGCATTCTCGACATGACCCGCACCGTACCGAACGTCACCGGCGACCTGCTCGGCACGATCGTGATCGCCCGAAGCGAGGGCTACACGCTCGAACCCGCTACGGCGCCGGACTTCAGCACGGAAGCCGCCCTCGAGGCAGAACGGCATTCGGAAGACGAGGAAGCCAAGCACGAGACCGTGCGCGTCTAGCCGAACGCAATAACAACAACAAACGGGGGCCGCGCATCGTTGATGCGTCGCCCCCGTTTTGTCTGCGCTACTGTACAGTAAGTCAGTGCCTCCGTGCACAGCGCATCGGCAGCCACTTCATCCCTTCCCGCCGGCTGGTTGCCGGCGGTCAGGAAGCTGGTGTCACCCGCCCGCAGGCATCATCTCGCCGCCGGGAATACCGGGTTCGGTCATCGCACGTGCGTCGAACAGTTCGTTCAGTTCGGCCTCGGAAAGTCCGGCCATCTCCATGGCGACTTCGCGCGCATTGAGTCCACGCTTGAAGGCTTCCTTGGCGATGGTTGCGGCGAGGTCGTAACCGATGCGTGGTGCGAGTGCGGTTGCCAGTGAGAGATTGCCTTCCAGCAGTTCCTGGCAGCGCTTCTCATTGACGGTGATGCCATCGACACACTTCTCGGCCAGCACACGTGCGGCCGAGCTGCTCAGCGATACGGACTGCAGCAGCGCGTACGCCATGATCGGCATCATCACGTTGAGTTCGAAGTAGCTTCCGGTGCCGCCGACCGTGATCGTGGTGTGATTGCCCATGATCTGCGCCGCGACCATCGTGACCGCTTCCGGGATCACCGGGTTCACCTTGCCGGGCATGATGCTCGAGCCGGGCTGAATTGCGGGCAGCGTGATCTCGGCGATGCCGGCACGCGGACCGGAAGCAAGCAGGCGAAGGTCGTTGGCGATGCGGAAGAGCGAAACCGCGAACGTATTGAGTGCACCGTGTGCGTACACGATCGTGTCGCGCGTGCCCTGCCGCTCGAAGTGGTTCGAGGCTTCCCGGAAATCGTTGCCGGTCGACTTCGCGATGCGTGCGATTGTGCGCGCCGCGAATTCCTCGTGCGTATTGATCCCGGTTCCGACCGCGGTTCCGCCGAGCGGCAGTTCGGCCATGTCGTTCAGCGCATCGTGCATGCGTCGGATGGTGAGCTCGACCTGGGCGGCATAACCCGCGAATTCCTGTCCGAGCCGAACCGGCGTTGCGTCCATCAGGTGTGTACGCCCCGACTTCACAATGCCATCGAACTCCTGCGCCTTCGCGCGTAGTGCAGCGCGCAACTGTTCGAGCGCGGGAATGAGTTCACTGCGGATCGCGACGGATGCCGCGATCTGCATTGCGGTCGGGATCACATCGTTCGACGACTGCCCGAGATTCACATGATCATTCGGGTGTACACGCTTGCCTTCAGCCAGTTGCTTCGCGCGGTTCGCGATGACCTCGTTGGCGTTCATGTTGGTCGAGGTACCGCTGCCGGTCTGGAAGATGTCGAGCACGAAGTGCTGATCGAGCTTCCCTTCGATGACTTCGTTCGCCGCAGCCACGATCGCCTGCGCATAGCCTGCATCGAGCAGTCCGAGCTCCGCATTGGTTTCAGCCGCCGAGCGCTTGATCATTCCGAGAGCGGCGATGAAGTGGCGCGGGAAGCGCAGATCGCTGATCGGGAAATTCTCCACAGCGCGCTGCGTCGATGCGCCCCACAGCGCATCCGCCGGGACCTGCATCTCGCCGAGCGAGTCCTTCTCTATCCGGTAGTCCGACATTTCTCCTCAATCCAGAAAGGTGACAGCGACGGCGACGGCGACCCTGCTGCCCGCGGCCGCGCTCCGTTCACAACATCCCGACCTCGTCGTCGGGAATGAGTACTACTTCTTCGGCTTCGACGGCCGCACTTCGACGCGACTGACCAGTGTGCGAGCCGGCTGGCGCAGCAGGTCAATCACGATCTCCGCAATATCTTCGGGGTGAATCTTCCAGTCATCGCCGGTACCCGGGTGCATTCCGAAAAACTCGGTCGCAACACTTCCCGGCATGATGTAGCTGACCCGAATGTCGTCGTGCCTGACTTCCTGCATGAGCGCTTCACTGAAGCCGATCACACCGAACTTGCTCGCGTTGTAAGCGCCGCCTTTCGGGAACGCATTTTTCCCTGCGAGACTGCCGATGTTGATGACGAATCCAGCGCGCGTGGCGCGCAGGTGAGGGATGGCTTCACGAGTGCAGTAGAACATGCCGTTCAGGTTCGTTTCGATGACCGAACGCCACGTCTCCGGCGACATCTCTTCGACCGGCACCATTCCGCCGATTCCGGCGTTGTTGATCAGGATGTCGAGTCTGCCGAATTCCTCAACCGTTTTTGCGATCAGCGCGCTGCAGTCGTCGTATGAGCGTACATCGCAGCGCACCCCGAGCACTCGTCCGCCCTTCGCACGTTTTGCAATCTCTTCCGCCGCCTCGCGTACGGCATCTTCCTTCCGTGCCGACAACGTGACGTTCGCCCCATGTGCGGCCAGGCTTTCCGCAATCGCGCGGCCGATCCCGCGCGTCGCGCCGGTAACCACCGCCGCCTTACCCGTCAGGTCCAGCATCTTCCTCCCCCATTACAGTCCAGCCCCGCCCGGGGAGTTTAATTGCTGCCCTCTGGAGCCGCCACTAGCTTTGCCGGTATGGATGCCAGGGGGAAAGTTGCGCTCGTAACGGGGGGTGCACGACGCGTCGGTCGCGCCCTTTCGCTCGCGCTCGCCGAGGCGGGTGCCGATGTCATCGTGCATTACAGCAGCTCGCGCGATGAGGCCGCCCGCACGGTTCGAGAGGCGCAGAACTACGGCGTGCGCGCCGCGGCGATGCAGGCGGATCTGCGGCGCAGCGCGGACATCGCCACCCTCATGGCTCGCATCGAGGCAGACTTCGGTCGACTCGATATTCTCGTCAACAGCGCCGCTTCGTTCGAATCCGCACCCTTCCTCGAGATCTCCGAATCGGAATGGGACGAGGTCCTCGCGCTCAATCTCAAGGCGCCGTTCCTTCTGACGCAGCACGCGACCCCGCTGCTTCGGCGCGCCACGCAACCGACCATCATCAACATCCTCGATCTGTCCGCATTCCAGCCCTGGCCGTCGTACACACATCATTCGGTCTCGAAGGCCGGACTCGCTCACCTCACGCGCATCGCGGCACGCGCGCTCGCGCCCGAAATCCGTGTCAACGCGATCGCGCCCGGCACCGTACTCCCTCCGGACGACTACAACGGCATCGGCAGCGACGGAACCTCCGATCGGAGGCTCGTTTCGCAGGCTGGCACGCCTCATGACGTAGTCCGCGCCCTCTTCTTCCTGATCGAAAGCAACTTCATCACCGGTCAGGTTGTAATAGTAGATGGCGGTCGAATGCTGCTTTGAGCGTGTTCGATCCGGAAGTCGTACGATCGCCGTTCCCTGCGGACGGGTTTCGATCCGAAGCCCGAGGCGACCGCCCTTATCCCGATTGATGTGATGTGATGCAATGAAGAAAGCTGTTACCTCAATTCTGATGGCGTCGGTACTGCTGCTGCCGGCGTGTGCACCCGGGCAGCAGGATTGCCCCACGGTGGACGCGCTGCGGGCGTACAAGCCGCCGGAGGCTACGCGCGTTTACGCGGCCGACGGTTCGCGGATCGCGGACCTGTCGCCGGAGCGTCGCGTCGTCGTCGAGTTGACCGAGGTCCCCGCAACGCTGAGCAATGGGTTCGTTGCGGTCGAAGATCGCCGATTCTGGAAGCATGACGGCGTGGATCTGCGCGGCATCGGTCGCGCGATCGTTGCCAATATCAAGGCGCTCTCCGTGCGTGAAGGCTTCAGCACCATCACCATGCAGCTCGCGCGACAGATCTTCACGGATCAGTTGCCGATGGAGAAGAAGTTCAGCCGCAAAATGTGCGAGGTCTCGCTCGCGCCGAAGATCGAGGATGCGTTCACGAAGCGCGAAATCCTGAAGATGTACCTCAACCAAGTCTACCTCGGCGAAGGTCTGTACGGCGTCGAGGAAGCATCGCGCGCGTTCTTCAACAAGCCGGCCGCGAAGCTCGACCCCGCTGAATCAGCGCTGCTGATCGGGCTGGTCAAGAATCCGGCAGGATACAACCCGCGCAAGCATCCGATGGCGTCCATCGCACGACGCAATACCGTGCTCGATGTGATGGCCCGCGAGAATGTCATCACGGCCGCGCAGGCACAGAAAGCCAAGGCTCAGCCGCTGAATCTGGCGCCGCCGCTCGAAGCCGCCGGACCGGCACCCTGGTTCGTTGCCGCGATTCGGCGCGAACTGCGTGAACGTTTCGGCGAGGATGCCGATGTGCAGGGACTGCGCGTGTATACCGGCCTCGAGCCCGAGGTCCAGAAAGCCGCTCAGGCCGCACTCCTCGCCCAGATCAAGAAGGTCGAAGCGGGAGAATTCGGCAAATACCGCCATGCGAAGCCCGACTCGGCGCAGAAGTTGGAGCCGGCGGGCAGCAACGGATCGCCGTACCTGCAGGGCATGGTATTCATCATGGACGCGCAAACCGGTGTGGTCCGCGCCATGGTCGGCGGGCGCGACTTCACGCACTCGCAGTACGATCGCGTCTACTCGGCGCAGCGTCAGCCGGGCTCCGCGTTCAAGCCGTTCGTGTACGCGGCAGCGCTCCAGAACGGGCTTGCGCTCAGCGACCCCGTTCAGACAACCCCGGTCACCGATGTCGACACGCGCGGAACCTGGCGGCCGGATGATACCGTGCCCGATTCCGTGACTTCGCTGTCCGCGCGCGATGCGCTTGCGCGGTCTTCGAACTCCGGCGCCGTGCGTGTCGGACAGATGGCCGGCACGGACAATGTCATCAACATGGCGCGTGCGGCGGGGATCTCGACGAAGATCCCGCCATACCCGTCGATTTTCCTCGGCTCAGCCGAGGTGATCCCGGCCGACTTCGTCGCTGCCTATGCCGCATTCGGCAACGGCGGCAACCGCGTCGAGCCGCAACTGATCACACGGGTCGAAGATGCTCACGGCAAGGTGCTCTGGAAGGCACCGCAGACCGGTACACCGGCGATCGATCCCGGCGTCGCGTTCCTGACACTCAGCGCGATGGAGGACGTGGTTGATCGCGGAACCGGGAATTCAGTGCGGCGCCGCGGATTCTGGCTGCCGGCCGCCGGAAAGACCGGGACCACCAATGATTCGAAGGACGTGTGGTTCGTCGGTCTGACGCCTGACCTGGTCGGGGGCGTCTGGCTCGGCTTTGACCAGCCGAAAACCATTCTGCCCAACGCCAGCGGAGGCTCCCTCGCCGCCCCGGTCTGGGCCGATGTGATGAAGGCCGCCTACAAGGATCGACCGCAGCCGGGCGGCTGGACCGCACCGCCGACCCTGGTCAGCGCGCAGGTCGATGCGAAGACCGGTGGACTCGCCACGGGCAACTGCCCGCAGGAGGATGTCCGGGTCGAGTACTTCGTGCCCGGCACCGAACCGACCGACGTCTGCCCGCTCCACGCGAGCGGTCCGGAAAAGGTCCTCCGCAAACTGGTCGAAGGCATCCGCAAGATCTTCTGACGTGAAACGGGCCGGCATTCGCCGGCCCGTTTTCATATGGTCAGGCGCCTCCGTGCATCTTCAATCGCGATCGCGAGTTACGCGGCTGGCCTCGCTCGGACGACGTCCCGAATCTTTACTTATGGCCGCTAACAACATTGCGCCGTCCCATCCGGTATGGGATCAGGGCTCGACTTCGGGCTCGATGGTGGAGGGGGCTTCAGCGGTTTCCAGCACGGGCGGCTGCGCCTCTTCCAGGCCGTGGTGTGCGAGCCAGCGTTCCGCTTCGAGCGCTGCCATGCAGCCGGTGCCTGCCGCGGTGATCGCCTGACGGTAGTAGGAGTCCATCACATCGCCCGCCGCGAACACGCCGGGCACGCTGGTGCAGGTCCGCCACGGCGATGGGGTCACCACATATCCGGTCTCATGCAGGTCAATCTGCCCACGCAGGAAGTCGGTGTTGGGTGTATGGCCGATCGCGACGAACAGCCCGCCCACTTCCACTTGGTTTTCCTCGCCGGTCTTCACGTTCTGGAGCACGAGGCCGTTGATCACATCGTCGCCCAGAACGTCAATGACCTGTGTATTCCATTCGATGCGAATTTTCGGGTTCGACAGAACGCGCTGCGCCATGACCTGGGAAGCGCGGAACGAATCGCGGCGGTGGATGAGTCGAACTTCGCGCGCGAACTTGGTAAGGTAGGTTGCCTCTTCCATGGCGGAGTCCCCCCCGCCGACGACGGCGAGGACCTTGTTACGGAAAAGCGGAAGCGCGCCGTCGCAGACAGCGCAGGCCGATACGCCGCCGCCACTGCGTGCGAGCCGTTCCTCGTTATGCAGCCCCAGCCAGTTCGCACGTGCGCCCGTCGCTACGATGACGGAAAGCGCAGCGAGTGGCTCGCTGTAGCTCGGTGTCAGCCGGAACGGATACCCGCTGAAGTCGACCGCGACGACATTCTCCGTGACAATGCGCGCGCCGAAACGAATCGCCTGCTCGCGCATCATCATCATCAGTTCCTGTCCGTCAACACCTTTGGGGAACCCGGGGAAGTTCTCGATGTCCGTTGTGTACATGAGCTGGCCGCCGGGAATCATGTCACGGCCTGGCTCTCCTTCGATCACGAGCGGCTCGAGGTGCGCACGCGCCGCGTAAATCGCAGCCGTCCAAGCGGCCGGTCCGCTTCCGATGATGACAACTTTTTCTGCAGGCATCCGTAACTTCCAGGGCTGGTTGATCGCTTCGCGCAAAATTAGACCCGCATACGCTCGGGCTGCAAACAGCGCATCCAGGACGAGGCCGCACTCAACGTGTTCTCCGCACAAACATGAACGGTGCAGTAACGCGCGCGGTCGTCCAGCGAAACGCAGGGATCAGCGGGCTGGCGACGGGCCGCCCTGCGTTTCTATCTTGATGTTCCTCTCAACACGAGCGCCATGGACCCCGCAGACAAGCTGAACGCCGAACACCACATTGAACGTCTGCTTGTTTCGCTGGCAGGCGTCGTCTCTGCCCGGGTTATTCTCGACGAGGGACGGATCATCGAGGTCCACATCCTCGCTACCCCCTCGTACCACCCGAAGCAGATTGTACGCAATGTCGAGAGTGCGCTGAGCGCGGGGCTCGGGATCGTGATTGATCGCCGCATTATCAGCGTGGCCCAACTGCGCGCCGACGCCATCGAAATCCCGGAACCGGAACCCGTGGTTCCCGCGGCACAGCGAGCCGCAGCGCCGGAACCGCGGCTGACCCGGCTCGAGCTCGTTGGCTTCGACACCAGTGCATCGGCTCCGCTCGATGCGTCCTGCACGGTTACGTTCCGGCACGGTGATTCGGAGTTGACCGGGACGGCGACCGGCGCCAACACTCCGGTTGGCCGCGCCGAATCCGCTGCCCGCGCAGTACTCGTCGCACTTGCATCCCTTGAAAGCGGACTCGGGCGCATCGGGCTGGAAGGGGCATCGCTGGTCGATTCCAACGGCAGGCAGTTCGTGCTGGTGTCCGCGCATGCGCGGGAAGGACGTTCGTCGGTCCTGCTCACCGGGGTGGCGCCACTCGGCCGTTCGCCCGAGGAGGCAGGTATACTTGCCTGCCTGCACGCGACCAACCGCAGCATCGAACACGCACTGCTCTAACCGAATACAGCGCTCTGACGGACGACCGGAACCACACCGACCCCGCCGAGTTCGACCCGGCTGCGACGCCCGCACACCAGGGCGGTCGCTTCCTTGTGCTCGACTCGCTCGAACTTCACCGGGCAGGACCTCGGATCACCTGCATCGTCCGGCTCAGGAAGCGGGATCAGTGTTTTCGAGGCGAAGCGAGTGAACTGGACACGGTTCCCGGCCGGGCGCGCGCCGCTGCACGCGCGACGCTCGCGGCTGCGGCACAGGCGGTCGACGCCTACAGCTTTGGTCTGGAAGGGGTACAGTACCTCGACCTCTTCTCCCGCCGTTACGTGGCCATCTCGGTCGAGGCGGTGCAGCATCGCCGCTTTGTCATCCTCAGCGGTATTGTCGCGCTCGACGCTGCGCGTTCCCCCGAGGATGCAGTCTGCCTTGCGACCCTGCGCGCAATCGATCGCTGGATCGCCGTCTAACGATCGCGATTGCTGTGCGGCTGCGATTTCGTGCGAATTACTTTGCCGGCCCCACAAAGCGCTCGACTTCCTGAACCACGCGCCGAGGCTCAACCGGCTTGGCGAGATACCCGTCACAACCGGCCTGCAATGCCTTCTGCCGGTCCTCTTCCAGTGCATGAGCCGTTAACGCAATGATGGGAATATTCCGGGTTTCATCCGCGGATTTGAGCCGCTGAGTCGCTTCCCAGCCATCAATTTTGGGAATCGAGATATCCATGAGGATCAGATTTGGCAGGAACTGCCTTGCCCGGTTCACCCCTTCTTCGCCGTCCCGCGCCTCGATCACGCGAAACCCTACATGTTCAAGAATGGTGCGATAGACCACGAGGTTATCCTCGTTGTCCTCCACCAGGAGAACCGTCTTCAGCTGATCGTTTTGATTCATGGGATCAGTACGGGAGAAGGTATTGAATGACCTCTTGGCCTTGGCGATACACTATCTGTGCCAGCACGTGTGACCAGCAGGTGCATTGCCCCATGGCAGCGGGAGATCGTTCCGATCAGGAAGCGCTGATTCGGATTTGATTGAACTGCCTCGAGCACGTCGCGTCCCGCTGCAGCGATGCCCGCCACGGGGTAGGCGCCGACCCCGTAAACCCTGTGATGGCAATGGAACATATGGATCTGATCAATCGCCTGACCAGCCTCGGCAAGGCGACTGGCGAAGCGGTGTGCCGTGACATCCATATCCCAGTCTCGCAGGCTGCGCGTTTTCGGGCAGATCTCCGGTTCTATGCAGTGGACCGGGCAGATCCAGTCGGCATGCGAAAGGAGCAGCGTACCGTGATCGCGCTGTTCCTGGAACGGTATGCCGGGCAGATCACGAAACGGCTCGAGCGTGGTCTGGATGTCGGGCAACTCGCGGTTCAGTCGACGCTGCAGCCAGGCCAGTCCGAGGTGCGGATTGAAGGGAGACGGGACGAACTCGTCAGGGCTCGAGGTCGGGAGGTCGCGCAGGCTGTGGTCGAAGAAGTCGTCCCATTCGGCACGAACGTGCGTAACCCCATGCTCCACATCCTGATCGGCCATGGCGGGCGGCCGCTCGTTGTGATCGACCACAACGATTTCGTCGAAAACGACGGCGCCTGCGGCACGTGCACGTAGCAGTTGCTGCGTATAGAAGCTGCCATAGCACCCGCCGCCCAGGATGATGAAGCGCATGGTCGTCTGCTCAGACCTCGATTGCGGCTGCCTCGGCTTCTTCGCGTTCCTTGAACAGCTTGAGGTTGGTCGAGTGGCCGGGGTTGTAGCGCGCTTTCGGGTTAATCGTATGAACCGCGTGGTTGACTGCCATCGCCGCCTCGCTGAAGCCGGTCACGATCAACTCGAGCTTCCCGTCGTAGCTGGCGATGTCGCCTGCCGCGAAGACACCGGGGATGTTGGTTTCCATGCGATGGTTCACCGCGATCGTATTTTTGTGCAGTTCGAGCCCCCAGCTCGCGATCGGCCCGAGATCCGGCTTGAAACCGATCAACGCAAGCACCGCATCGACTTCGAACGTGGTGTCCTCGTTCGTACGGTTGTCGAAGATCGTGACCGCGCGTACGCAGTCGTCGCCGTGCAGTTCGCGCACTTCCCTGTGCAGCAGCAGTTCGAGTTCGCCGTCTTCGACCGCACGCCGCATCTGCGCCATCGAATGCGCGTGTGCGCGGAACCCCTCGCGCCGATGGATCAGGATCAGTCGCTCTGTACGATCCTTCAGGTTGAGCACCCAGTCGACTGCGGAATCGCCACCGCCAACCACGAGCACCCGCTTGCCTTCGTACAACGCAGGGTCCTTCACGTGGTGGGCGACGCCCTTCCCGAGCAGGTCGTCATAGCCCGGGCACTCGAGTTTGCGCGCGGCGAACGCCCCCTTGCCCCCGGCGATGAGCACGGTACGCGTCGGATAACGGCCTCGATCGGTCGTGACCGTGAACCCGTTCTCCTCCCGGATCAACGATTCGACCTGTTCTTCCAGGCGGATGTCCGCTCCGAACTGCGTCCCCTGCTCGATGAGGTTTTTGGCCAGGTCGCGTGCCAGGACGCGGGGAAAACCACCGACATCGTAGATGTACTTCTCCGGGTACAGCGCGCTCAGTTGGCCGCCCAGTTCTGGCATCGTATCGATGATGCGGGCGCTGATGCCGCGCAGGCCGGCGTAGAAGGCGGCGAACAGCCCGGTCGGGCCGCCGCCGATAATAGTCAGATCTCTCGGCTCCGCTTCAGTCACGGTAGCAGTATCCTGGTTGGCAAAGGTTCAGCAAGCCGGGCATCCTAGCCCGCGTTTTCTGTGTGGCGCAAGGCGATGAGACCGGCTCGTGTGTAATCGACGATCGAATATACCGACAGCGCGGCGGTCGCGATGGCGGCGTACGAAGCAGTCGCGGGCGCGATGGTGATCAGCACCAGCGCGAGCATCTGCGCGACCGTCACCAGCTTGCCACTTCGGCGCGCCTTGAAGCGAACCGGCAGCTTGCGCCGACGCAGCAGCACGAATGCAAAGCTGTTATACAGGTCGCGCAGCCAGAGCAGTACCAGTTCCCATGGCGTCAGCAGCCCGCGGAACAGGTACGTCCCCATCACGATGGCGACGAAAAGTTTGTCGGTGACCGGATCGAGGACTTCGCCGCTGATGGTGCCCTGGCCATAGCGACGGGCGATCCAGCCATCCGCCCAGTCCGTAAGCGCCGCGGTTGTAATGATGATGACCCGCAGCGTCGTACTCTCGGCAAACCCGAAGAGGACCGCCAGCGGGACACGCGCCAGCGAGATGACGTTCGGCAGGTTGAACTGCAACGGCACGCCCTTACGCACCCTCCCGGAAGAGCCGCGAATTGCGGTAGCGCACCATCGCCTCGCGCAGCAGCAGCTTGATGAGCACGGCCCCGGGCATCGCGAGCAGCAGGCCGACAAAGCCGAACAGGGCGCCTCCAACCGTAAGCGCCAGGATCACCCAGACCGGGTGCAGCCCGACCGACCCGCCCACAATGCGCGGCCCGATCACGGTCCCATCCAGCGTCTGCACGATCACGAATACCACACCGACCTTGATCAGCGACAACACCACGTTCCCGCTCAGAATCGCGATGATCAGGGCGGGAATCGCGCTCACGACCAGCCCGAGGTACGGCACCAGGTTGAACACCCCCGCCACCGCACCGACCAACCCCGAATACGGGAAACCCAGCGCCCAGAGTCCGATCCATGTCAGGATCCCGACCGCGGTCGCGGCGAGGACCTGCCCGCGCAGGTACTTCGAGAGCAGATGGTCGTACTCGCGGATCAGCGGCAACCACCCCCCGCGCCGCGGTTCCGGGATCAGGCTGGCCGCGCGCCGGGTGATCGCGTCGAAATCGAGCAGCAGGTACACCATCACGACCGGCACGAGCACGAAATAGCCGAGGAAACCCATGACTACGGTGAAGCCGCGCCCTACGCCCAGCACACCGGACCAGAGTTGTCGCAGCACCTCTTCCTGACGCTGCTGCAGGTAGGCTGCCAGGTTCTCCGGGCGGAACGATTCGAGTGCGCGCGAGAGACTCTCGTTCTGGAAAAACGGCAGGTGCGAAAGCCGCACGCGGGTCGTCTCGATCCATGCCAGCAGCCGCTGGATCGCGGTGGGCAGCTTCTGCACGACCTCGCTCGCCTGTTCGATGAGCGCGGGAATCCCGAAAGCGACCAGCAGCGCAACGATTGCGAGCAGCGGGAGCAGAATCATTGCGACCGCAAAGCCTCGGCGAATCCGGCGGCCCTCGAGCTTGTCGACGAGCGGATCGAGGATGTAGGCGAGTACCAGCGCCAGCACAAAAGGCGCGATCAGCGCGCCGAGCGTACGCAACCCCCAGATCACCACCAGCAGCGATGCCGTCAGCACCACCTGCAGGTGCAGCCCGGTCCCGGAGAACGGGGCGAGGAGCAGCAGCAGCGCGATCAGGAGAATGACGGGTGTGAGAACCGGCAGCAGCGAATAGAGAAACATGGCCGCGACCAGGATTACGATCGCGGCGTAGAGGTAACGCCATTCCAGCGACGGAGGTGGTCGCGTCATCGCGCAGTTGCCCTGTAGCTCAGGAGAGCACGCCTCGCGATGTGCTCTGGGTGGCATCGGTGACGCGCCCGCCCGCCGTGCGGAGCACTTCGCGCGCGTTCGCGTAACTCAATGTACTGAGCGCATCGCGCAACGGCAGCCAGATGCACTCGGTGATCCCTTCCTCGAGTTGCGGCACGGTCTCGCCGCTCGCACTCTCGATCAGGAAGAAATGGCAGAACTTATGGACGACGACCGCGCCATCCTTGAAATACCAGTCAATGGTCGGGAGTTGCGCCACCACATCCAGGTCGGCGAGTCCGGTCTCTTCCGTAACTTCCCGCACCGCCGCCTGCAACGGCGTCTCCCCGCCCTCGAGGTGCCCCTTCGGCAGCCCCCAGTTGCCGTACGGATCGCGGATCAGAAGAAACAGGGGAAACGAGTCCTCCCGGCGGTACACCACACCGCCTGAGCTGGTCTCGATCCGCACCGGCGCGTCGGAAGCCCGGCGACGCGGCCGATTTCTGGATGCGCGGCGCTCACTCACGTAGCAGATCCTCGGCGATCTGCACGGCGTTGGTCGCCGCGCCCTTGCGCAGGTTGTCTGCGACTACCCAGAAATGAACGACGTTCGCCAGATCGGGGTCAACACGGATGTGACCCACGTGGACAGCGTCCGTCCCTGCCACCTCCCGCGGCAGCGGATCGCGCTCCAGGTCGACCACACAACCGGACATGCCGCTGAGCGCCTCGACAACTTCCGCATGGCGCAGGGCCCGTTCCAGTTCCACGGTCGCGCTGATTGCATGGCCGACCCGCACCGGGACACGGACACACGTGGCCGCTACCGGAAGCGCCGGAAGCTCCAGGATCCGCCGGGTCTCCGCACGGACCTTTTTTTCTTCGTCGTTCCAGCCGTCGCTTTCCCGCTCGCCGATCCACGGGATCACGTTCTGGGCAATCGGCCCCACGAACGGCGTCGCTTCCGCCGTGCGCCCCGCCAGTTCGGCATTCAGCGCCGCAATGCCCTTCTCACCCGCGCCACTCACCGACTGGTACGTGGATGCCACGACGCGACGGAGCCCGCCCGCGCGGCGCAACGCTTCCAGTGCAACGACCAGTTGGATCGTCGCACAGTTCGGGTTCGCAATGATGCCTTTCGCCCGGTCGCGAATACGGTGAGCGTTGACCTCCGGCACCACCAGCGGCACCTCGGGATCCGCTCGCCACCCCGACGAGTTGTCGACCACGACCGCACCTTCAGCCACGGCAACCGGCGCCCACTCCCGGCTACGCGCGGCGCCCGCGGAAAACAGCGCGACGCTGCACCCCTCGAATACGCCCGGGGCCGGCTGCTGCACCTGCCAGATGCGCCCGTTCCACTCGATGGTAGCTCCCACCGAGCGTTCCGAAGCCAGCAGCACCAGATCGTCAACCGGAAATTCGCGCTCTTCCAGGACCTCCAGCATCGTGCGGCCCACGGCGCCCGTCGCGCCGAGGATCGCGATCCTCATCCCTTGTCCTCTCCCAAGTCAAATGCTGCATGCAATACCTGCAAGGTTCGATCCTCGTCCTGACTGTCCACCAGCATGGCAATGGAGATCGACGAAGACGAGACCGCGAACACGTCGATGCCGGCCTCCTGCATCGCGCGATACGCCCGGGCATAGACCCCAGGCAGACCATGCATCCCGCTGCCCACGAGAGCGACGCGGGTCAGATTTCCGACCACATGCAGCGACTCGCCGCCCTGCTGCGCGAGCAACTGATCACAGAGCGCGTGCGCCTGTTCGAAATCGGTATCGCGCAAGGTCAACTGCAACTGGCGGCGGCCGTCCTCGCGGTCGACCTGCGCGAACATGTCGACACTCACGCCGGCCTGGGCCAGGCACGTCAGCACCTCGGTGGTCACGGCGATCTTTGCCGGCATCCCGCGGAACGTCACGCGCGAATACCCGCGCTCGCAGGCCAGCCCGGTCAGCGCCAGCCCTTCCATTCTGCCATCTCGGTTGGTAATCAGCGTTCCCCCTGCATCATCATCGCGAAACGAGGACAGCACACGAATCGGTATATCATATCGCGCCCCGATCTCGACCGCGCGCGGATGCATGACCTGCGCGCCGGCGGTCGCAAGCTCGACCATCTCCTGGTAATCAATACGTTCGACCAGCCGTGCGTCGCTGACCCGTCGTGGATCACACGTGTACACGCCGTCGACGTCGGTATAGATATCGCAGCGATCGGCGCCCAGCGCGGCCGCAAGCGCCACCGCAGTCGTATCCGACCCGCCACGGCCGAGCGTCGTCACTTCCTTCATCCGGCTGACGCCCTGGAAACCCGCAACAATCACGACCCGTCCACGGTCGAGTTCTTCCCGCACTCGCGTCGCACGAACTTCCTGGATATGCGCACCCGTGTGCACCTCGTCCGTAATGATCGCCGCCTGCGATCCGGTGAGACTGATCGCTTCGACCCCGAGTTGACGAATCGCCATGGCGAGCAGCGCCATCGTAATGCGTTCACCCGCCGTAAGCAGCATGTCGAGCTCGCGCGGGTGATCGCGCCGTGCGTTCGGAACGAGCTGCGCCGCCAGTGCAAGCAGATCGTCCGTCGCGTCGGCCATCGCCGATACCACGATCACCAGCGCGTGTCCCTCGCGCCTCTCTTTCGCGACACGCTCCGCCACGCGCCGGATCCGCTCCGGCGTACCTACCGAAGTCCCGCCAAACTTCTGTACTAACAACATTCCATTCCGTCCCCGTCCTCCGCCTTCCGTTTGTCGCCGTCTACGTCCCGTCTCCTGCCGCACTCGCCGGACTTGCTGTCTTCCGTTGTCGCCGTCCCCGTCGCGTCTCCTGCCTCAGAAGATCCGCAGGTTGATGTACTTGCGAGGATTCGCGCGCAGGTCCTGAAGCAGCAACTGCACTTCGGTGGTCGTTTCCGTCAACCGGTAGTAGAGCGTCGTATCCTGCAGCAGTTTCCCGAGCGTGCCTTCGCCGCGTTCGAGTGCGCCCGCGACGTCGCGCACCATCGCGAGTGCACTGTCAGCCGTAATCGCGGTACTCCGGATCTGCGTTGCGGCGTCGGCGAGGAGCAGCGCAATCGAGTCTGTCTGCGCGGTCGCACGTTCCACGTTCTCGACGATTCCCTTCAGTCGCCCTTCACCCACCGCCTGGTCGAGCTGCGCAAACGTGCGACGCGCGGTTTCCGCGGCCTCGCTGATCGACTGCGAAGTAGTTTGCAAACCCGCGGCTAGTTCATCCGCGTTCCTGCTCTGCCGCGCGATCAGTCCGTTCAACTGTTCGCTGACACGCTGAATGTTCTCGATCGCTTCGCGCACATTGACCGCGGTCTCTTCGGTAAACGCAATTTCGAAACGCGATGTGAGCTGCGCGATGTTCTGCGCGATCTCATCCGCAACCGCAGTCAGGCGCGACATGTCCGGGAGCGAATATCCCGGCAGGATCTCCGGTCGCGGCGATTCCGCGTAGCGGTACTGCGGAAATGCGCTGCGAGGAAAAATCTGCACCATCCAGTCGCCGAACATCGATTCCGGCGAAAGAATCACGACCGGATCCTCGGGCAATCGCACGTTCTCGTCGATGCTCATGGTCACGATCACGCCGCTGCCGGCGGGCTCGAGTTCGACGTTCTCCACTCGACCGATCAGCACACCGCGCAGCTTGACCGGATTGCCCTTGAGGATCTGGCCGGCCTCCGCAACACGTGCGCGGATGACCCGCTCTTCGACGCCCCATCGCATCCCCTGCAGCCAGATGGTGCCGAATATGATCAGCGCGATGCCGAGAATGACGGCCGCACCCACCACAACTTCATTTCGCCGCTTCACGCCTCTGCCTCGTTTACCAGGTCGGGCCGCCCCTCGACAAACCCCTTCACCACGGGATCACTGCTCTGCTGCACTTCTTCCGGCGTTCCAACCATGCGAATCCTGCCCTTGTACAACATCGCGATCCGATCGGCTACACGGTACGCGCTTTTCATGTCGTGCGTGACCACGATTCCGGAGACCGAGAGTTCATTCGCCATGCGAAGAATCAGTTCATCGATCATCGACGTCGTCACCGGATCGAGTCCGGTCGTCGGTTCATCGTAGAGCAGATACCCCGGCCGGGTTGCAATCGCGCGCGCAAGGCCGACGCGCTTGCGTTGTCCGCCCGACAACTGACCGGGCAGCCGATCGTTGAACCCGCTCATATCGACCATACGCAGCGAATCCTCGACCCGCGCATGGATCTCATCTTCGCTCATGCCGCGCACGCGCCTGAGCCCCATCGCGACATTTTCTTCAACGGTCATCGAATCAAACAGTGCAGCAAACTGGAAGACGTACCCCACGCGACGTCGAAGTTCGTAGAGCTGGTCGCGCTCCAGCGCGGCGACATCCAGACCATCCACAATGACCTGACCGGAATCGATCTCGAGCAGCCGCACGATACTTTTGAGCAGCACCGATTTGCCACTGCCCGAATAGCCGATGATCGCGACCGTTTCACCGTCGGCAACTTCCAGTGAGATGCCGTCGAGGATCACGCGCGACCCGAATGCCTTGTGCACATCGTGCAGCCGGATACTCACAGCAGCACCACCGCCCAGAAGGCATCGAGCACCAGGATCAGCATGCTGCTGACGACCACCGCCTGTGTGGTAGAACGGCCGACCGCCTGTGCGCCGCCGATCGTGTTGAACCCGTAATAGCACCCGATCATGGACACCGCGAAGCCGAACGAGGCGGCCTTGATCAGTGAAAACTCGACATCGAACGGATCGAAGAAGAGGCGCAGTCCGCGCACGAACTCGTGCGTCGACATGTCGAGCAGGTTGATCGCGGAGACCCAGCCGCCGGCGATCCCGACTGCATTCGCGAACGCGACCACGATCGGGAACATCAGGATTCCGGCGATCACGCGCGGTACGACCAGGTAGGCGTACGGATTGTAGCCAAGCGTTTCGAGCGCGTCGATCTGTTCAGTCACCCGCATGGTCCCGATTTCCGCGGCGATGTTTGCGCCTACGCGCCCGGCCAGCGCGAGACCGGTCAGGACCGGGCCGAGCTCGAGGATCATTGTCTTGCCGACCAGGACCCCCACGAAATAGAGCGGAATCATGCCCGTAATCGTGTACGATGCCTGGAGGGAGAGCACGATACCGGTGAACGCGGCGATGAACAGTGCGATCGGCAGCGACTCGACACCGAGCCTGGCCATGTGCATGGCGAGCACGCGGGCCCAGGTCCCCGCATCGGAAAGCGCGCGAGTCGTTGAACTCAGGAAACTGGCGAAGCGCCCGAAAGCGGCCGCGGTCCCGATCGCGGTCCGGCCCACCCTGGCGACTGGCGCAATCCAGCTTGAATTCATGGGATGTAAGGATAGGGGCGGAAGAGAGGGCGTGCCAGTTGGGCGCGCCCCTTGCAACAGGGCCGTTCCCGCAGAGTCGCCGACGCGTGCAAACGCTGCCGGCCCCCTGCGCGCAGCTCAGGCTCCGGCCGAATCAGGTGCCTCTCCAACGATCCGCAACCGATCGACCCGGGGACATTCGCCGAGTTCCGCCGCGAGTTCATAGAAACGCATTACCCCGGCCTTCATCGCGTGATCGAGATCGTACTGCAGCGACTCCCAGTAACGAGCCAGCCGACGTGGCTCGATGTCGAAACGCGTGACGTTTCGCTCCGCGAGCGGCAATGCGTTCTCGAGCGAACTTCTGCGCGACTCCTCGAAATCGCGCAGCAACGCGCGCAGTGCGGGGTCATGTTCGGGACCGAGCGAGGTCTGCCAGAGCGCAAACGCGAAGGGCAACCCGGTCCACTCCGTCCAGAGTTCGCCGAGATCGTACACCTCGCGGCGCGGCGGGAATTTCCGCTGCAGCGCCGTATCGCCGATCCAGAGCGTAGCGGTCGCGCCGTCGTTGATGGGATCGGCCTCGAGCGACTGCGTGAATCGCTCCAGCCGCGGCTTGATCCCGAACCGAATTTCGAGCAGGATGCGCATCAGCACGACCGAGGTGGCCGATGCACTGGTCGCGGCGATCAGCGCGCCATCGAGTTCGGCGAGGGGACGCGAGGTCTCGAGCAGGATACTCTGCACCGGGCCGCGCGATCCGATCACAACGGACGGCAGTACACGGTAACGGTCCGCGTTGCGCGCGTACTCGATGCTCGAACACGGCGCGATGTCGATCTGCCCGTCGCGCAACATGCGGTTCAGCGCCGATGGGATATCGCTCGTGACCTCCACACCGGCGCGCGGCCGTTCGATCAGCGAGGCATGTATGGGAAAACAATTGCTGTAAACGATGTGACCGAGTCGGATCATTTTCACTTCCTCCACCTCGGCGATAACCTATGGTGAAGGAAGAACGCCGCCAGAAGCGGCACAGGATCGCCGGTTACATGCTGATCGGCTGGATCCTCGCGCTCGTCCTGCTCGTCACATTCATCGACGACCTCAAACGACTGTTCGAAGGGCGCTACACGATTTACGCGGTGTTCCCGACCGCCCCGGCGCTGACGCGCGGGTCCGCGGTCTGGATCGCCGGCAAACAGGTAGGCGAAGTACGCAGCATCGGACTGCTTCCCGTGCGCGGCGATACTGCCCCCGGCATCGCGGTCGAACTGGACCTGCCGCGCGATTCACGGGAGCTGGTACGCGTCGACAGCAGGGTCGAACTCGCCAGCGCACGCATGATCTCCGAACCGGTCGTCAACATCCTGCCCGGCTCACTCGCGGCCGCGCCGCTCCCGCCAGGCGATACGCTTTACGCTGCACGCACCCGCTCCGCACTCGACCTGATGAACGTGTTCCGCGCGCTCTGGGCATCCATGGATACGCTGTTCCAGCAGTTGCAGCAGGTCTCGCCCCTCGCTCAGCGAAGAGGCGATCAGTTCGCCGCGCTGAGTTCGCGGCTGCAGCAGGTCAATGTCGAGTTTGCGGCTCTTGCGCGCGGCTTCGAATCCGGAACCCTTTCGATCCTTTCGCATCGCAGCGAACTGCGGCGATCCCTCGATCAGATGAATGCGACGGTCGTGCAGATCCGCCCGGCACTCGAACGTGCGCTGGGTCGTTACAGCGATCCGGAGCTGCGCGCGGCGTTCGAGAGGGTGCAGTTGCGCGCCGACTCCGTCACGGCACAGCTCGCAGGATTACGGGAACTCATGGCCAACTCGAGTCTGACTCGCTTCCAGACCGACAGCGCCATCGTGTTCGGGATCCGCGGAGCACAGGCGCAACTCGATTCACTGATCGCGGAGACGAAACGCAGCCCGTTGCGCTTCTGGTTCTGACAGAGAGCCGTCAGTTGCGCACTTCAAGAGGGAGGGTGATGCGGAAGGTACACCCCGTCGACTTCGTACGAACGTCCATCTCGCCGCCATGGCCGCGGATGATATCGCGGGCAATCGGCAGGCCCAGCCCCATACCCTTCGGTTTGGTCGTGGCAAACGGCTCGAAAATGCGATCCGCTTTCTCCGGTGGAAGGCCGGGTCCGTTGTCCGCTACTTCGATCACGGCCTCGTCCGAGCGCACCTCCAGCGACAGCCTGACCAGACCATCCGTGCGACCGGCCTGCAACAACGCTTCCCGCGCATTACGCATGAGATTCTGTAGCGCCTGCCGCAGGAAATACACGTCCACCATCGCCTGCCCATCGCCGTTCAGCTTCATTTCGATCGTGACGCCCGCACGCTCCGCATCGGCGCGCTCCGCCTCGCCCAGCTCTCGCAGCAGCGCCGAAAGCTTCGTGCTGACCGGATTCAATTGCCGGCGCTCGCCCGCCGCAAACGCACTCAATTCCCCGAGCAGGTCGCCCAGCCGCTTCGCTTCCAGAACGATTCCGCGCGCGAGGCGCTCCTTCTCGTCAGGATCCCGCAGCGCGCCCAGCGCGTCGGCCTGGATCATCAACGTCTGGATCGGATTCTTGACCTGATGCAGAATGCGCGCGGATGCCGTGCCCATCGCCGCCAGCCGCTCCGACTGCATCCGCTGCAGGATGCTCCGGCGAATCAGCACAAATGCAACAAAGGAAAAAAAACCGACGATTAGCAGAATCAGCGCGACGTTCACCACCATCAACGTGCGCGCTTCTTCCATCTGTACCTGAACAAGCGCGATCACAACGCCCCGCCCAGCCGCAGACGAGGCAGCACCGAACCGCGCGCAACGAGCCTCAGGACCGCAAACGTGATCGCAAGCTGGACGGCGCAGGCCGCCAGTTGGAGCAACTGATGGAGGTCCCAGATCTGTTGCGACCCGCTTATGCCCGCAGCCTGGAAGAATACTTCCTGAATCGGCGTGAGCAGCAAAAACAGCAGTTCGACCGCAAGGAAAGCCGCCAGATAGCTGTCGATCTCCACCTTCCGTAGCACGACCAGCGACCACAGCAGAAGATTTCCACCGATCGCAACGAAGTCGATATAGCGGACCGTTTCCAGCAGGCCCTCCCACTCATGTACGATCCCGCTGGTCACACCCCAGGCTGCGTACGCCATTACCCCAGCGGCGAAGGCTGCAGCAATCAGCCGCGCACCCCGGGCTGAACTGAGCACCGTCACCAGAAGCAGCGGTACCGCCGCCCAGGCAGTTGCGTTCGCCAGGTACCCCAGATTGTAGATCCCGAGGGCCAGCGCGTTTGTGCCAACCACCCCACGGTCACCGATGATTCCCCAGTGCAACACTTCTCCTGCCCCTGCAGTCATTGTCACCAGGATCGCACCCGCGCCCACAATGAACCAGGCCCGCCTGCGCGGGCCTGACCACGATGTCCGAACCAGCAGATGGACAAACACAACAGCGAGAACGATCCGGGTGAGAAGTGTCAACAGACGCAGTACTACAAGCAGAGTCACGACCCCCTCATCCGCCTTCCCCGTCTTCCCCGCCGTCACCATCATCACCCGGAGGCGGAGGCGGTGGCATCCGGTTCTCGATCGTGAACTCCAATGTCTCGTCCTCGCCCTTCACCGCCTTCTCCTGCGGAGACTTTGTCACGACGATTACCTTCGAGATCACACCCTCCGGATCGTCTACCTCGATTTCGAAACCGAGGGCCTGCTCCCCACAGTCGATTCGCGTCCGCACACGCGCACCCGGCGGTTGCTCCTTGTACCCCGGATTCCGGAACAACGTCTTGGTCGATTGCCTGCCACTTTCCAGCGTGCGCGTGATCTTGATCTGACGCACCCAGTCGGGTTGATAACTGATCTCGTAGTCGTAGCCGCGCTGATCCTGCCCGCGCGCCTCCCGGTTGTGGCGTGCCATCGCCCCTCCGCAGGCTCTGGGAAATAATTTTTGCTGTGCCGCTATATTCTCTGAACGCCGCTGACCCTGTCAAGCACATGCAATCCCGTTGTTCTACGCACGAGAACGGCTTTTGCAGAAAAAAGGATCGGTAGCGTGCGTGGATTCGTTTTGCCTGCCGCGTGCGCGTTTCGGAATGCAGCGAGGAACATCTGTTGGGCCGGCCCGGGACAGTACGGCCAAACCCTTGACCCCTATTTCGGGGGACGCTAGACTGTGCGCATTCACCACGACACGTTGAACTCCCGCATGGTCGGATAGCCCTGGTGGCGCGCCTCTCGTGGCATTTTCCGTCGCGGAACCCCTGATCTACCGACTCCGGCAAAACGCATAGTGCGTGAACACAACCAGAACAACCCACCCGATCGCCCCAATACGGAGCCACACGTGGACATCGCGGAACTGAAGAGCAAGTCCATCGCGGAATTGCATGAAATGGCCGAGGAGTTGAGCATCTCCAACTACTCGGGACTTAGAAAACAGGATTTGATTTTTCGGATCGAACAGAACCTGCTCGACAGCGATGTAGTGCTGCGTGGCGAGGGGGTTCTGGAGATCCTGCCGGAAGGGTACGGGTTCCTGCGCTCGCAGGATTGGAATTACCTGTACGGACCGGATGACATATACGTCTCCCCCTCCCAGATCAAGCGTTTCGACCTGCGCACCGGTGACACGGTGATGGGCCAGGTTCGTCCTCCAAAGGAGGGTGAGCGGTATCTGGCGCTGTTGAAGGTAGAGCAGGTGAACGGGGATGACCCGGAGCGTGCGAAGCACCGGATCGCTTTCGACAACCTGCGTCCTCGTTATCCGGAGTCGCGGATCCGGCTCGAGAATACGGCGGGTGATCTGTCGATGCGGCTGATGGACCTGATGGTACCGATCGGGAAGGGGCAGCGTGGTCTGATCGTGTCGCCGCCGAAGGCGGGTAAGACGATGCTGATGCAGAAGATCGCGAACTCGATCATCGAGAATCATCCGGAAGTCCATCTGATTGTACTGCTGATTGACGAGCGTCCGGAAGAAGTCACGGATATGGAGGAGCACGTCGACGCGGAAGTGATCAGTTCGACGTTCGACGAGCCGGCCGATCGTCACACGCAGGTGGCGGAGATGGTGATCGAGAAGGCGAAGCGGCTGGTTGAACACGGCCGCGACGTGGTTATTCTGCTCGACTCGATCACGCGTCTCGCCCGTGCCTACAACGTGACGGTCCCCCATTCGGGCAAGATTCTGTCGGGTGGTGTCGACGCCCACGCGCTGCACAAGCCGAAGCGTTTCTTCGGTGCGGCGCGCAATATCGACGGCGGCGGCTCGCTCACCATCATTGCGACCGCACTGATCGAGACCGGCTCGCGCATGGACGAAGTGATCTTCGAAGAGTTCAAAGGCACCGGCAACATGGAAGTCGTGCTCGACCGTCACATCGCGGACAAGCGCGTCTTCCCGGCGATCGACATCAACCGGTCCGGTACCCGCAAGGAAGACCTGCTGCTTGGGGAATCCGAACTCAACCGCGTGTACCTGCTGCGGAATTTCCTGGCGGACATGCCGCCTGCCGAAGCGCTCGAGTTCCTGCTCGACCGCATCCGCCGCACCAAGACCAACAAGGAGTTCCTCGACTCCATGGCCCGCGGCTGAGTTTGCCTGCCTGCGGACAGCAGGCGACGGCGACTTTGAAGGGGCGCTCGAACATCGTTCGGGCGCCCCTCTGTTCTGGGACAGCAGTGCACGGCCGACTGCACCCGGACCGCCTGTTATTCAATCCCGCGGGCGCGGTTGATCAGCAGGTCGAACGTTGCGTGCTGGGCATCCGTCATGGCACGCGGCACGGCCAGAGCGAGCGCGTCCACGGCAGTATCCTCCGGCAGGTGCAACACCAGGACGGGTGGATCGTTGAGCGACTGGTAGTCTTCGGCGCGCCCGGTTGCATCGATACTGACGACACGTCCGGCGGATGTAAGCTGGCCCAGGCGGCGGCCGTATTCGATCCAGGCAACCAGCGGATCGGTGGCCTCGTCGAGGAGTGTGGGGAGCAGTGTCTCCTCGTAGTATTGCACCGCTGCGGTATAGGCCGAGGGGCTCAGCTTGCGCAGATTGCGTAGCCGATCCCGGTACGCATCGCGCGGGTCGTGAAAGGCGGATTCTGCCAGGGCCTGTTCGGTTCGCGCTTCGGCGCGTGCTTTCTCGGTATCGTTCATTGGGGCACAATCTCTGCCCTGAAGCGGATCGGTCAAGCGGCTTCCCCGCTCCGGGGTTGCCGCAGTATTATGACTGCCCCCGCAACCCGGAAGGATCACGATGACGTTTTCCCGCAACAGCCCTCGCTGGACGTCAGACCCGACGGAAGCCGGGGTGTTGGAACTCTCGTGGGAGGTGTTCGGTGAGCTGTGCCGCGCGCTGGCGGTAAAGGTGGCGCAGAGCGGCTATCAGCCGGACCTCGTGGTCGGCATCGCCAAGGCCGGGGTGATCCCGGGAGCCGTGATCGCATCCATTCTTCGGACCGATTTCTATTCCATGAAGATCAGCCGCGACGTGGGGGTCGAGCGGGTTCGCGTGCGTCCCAAGCTGCTTTCCGCGGCGCCCAGGGAAGCCGCGGGGAAGCGAGTGCTGATTGTTGATGAAATCTGCACCAGCGGCGAGACGCTGCGCATGGCCCTGAACGCGATGCGGCAGGTGGCACCGGCAGAAATGCATACGGCCGCGAGCTTCGTGAAGGGGCAGTACACACCGGACTACTACGCACTCAAGACGGATGCGACCATCGTTTTTCCCTGGGATCGACAGGTCGTCAGTCCGGAGGGGGACCTGCTGGTCAATCCGCTCTACGAAGGAATTCTGTAGCCGACGCTCTAAGGAATTCTGTAGCCGACGCTCTACTGACCAGCGGCCCGGAGCGTGGCCGCGGCTATTGCACTCGACCCTGTACTCCGATCAGGACCTCAGCGGGTGCCCTTCCGGGTGATCCGGATCGGCGCCTGCTTCATGCACATAGTCCATCACGTCGGACGCACTGAACAGACGCTCGAGTTCGTCGGTATCAAGACGTTCGAGTGCTTCCGGCCCGGGCACCTGTTCGGTCGGTACTTCGACGACGCGATAGGGTCGTTGGCGGGAGGTACAGTAGAATACCAGGGCCGTAACCCCGGGGTGGGGCTGTTTTTCGTCGACGCTGATGTCCCAGCGTTCGCCGTCCGCACGGATCGATCGAGCCATGGTCGAGGCCTCCTTTTCGCAGCATTTCGCTGGCGGATCCGGGCGCCTCGAAGGCACTCCTTCCGCGCGATGCCCCGGATCGGCTTGCATCCTGCATACCAACGGGCGCCATGAACTCGATGCGTATCCTTCTTTCCCTGGTGGGCGTGCTGCTCCTTGTCTCGTGCGAAGACGTCCGGCGCGCGGAGCAGACGCTGGTCCGCCGCGATACCGCGGCCAACTCTGGGGCTGATGTCGACGACAACACCAAAGGCAGCCCGGTCGGACCCGCGTACAAAACCGTCGATGTCATGCGGGAAGGCACACGCGACACAATGCGCCTGCGGCTCACCGGATCCGCGCGCGGCTTCGAGCCCCCGTTCTACACCTACGTCCCGGTCGATATGATCTTCGAACCACTCGATGCCGCGATCGGTGAAGGGTTCCGGTTCACGGCGAACTTCGCCGGCCAGCGGCGGAACGACGCGTTTGTGCTGATGGTGGCTTATCCGCAGGGCACGAACGAAGGCGCTGCGCGCGCGAACGTGGAATCCTATATCGCTGGCCGGGAGCTCATGCCCTCCGAGGGCAATCGGGAGCGCTGGTCGATCGCCGAATGGGCCTTCCGCGGTACGACCCACGCCGGCGACCCCATCCACGGCTGGGTTGGACTCGGTCGCCACGCGGATCGCTACTTCATCTTCGGCATGGAACACCCCCCGGAGTTCAGCGAAGGGATGGGTGTGCGCGCCGATCAGATCATGAAGGAGTGGCGGTGGCTGCCGGAGGCCTCGCCGCTCGGCAACTAGCGGGTAACCTGCGCGCGGCACGGCATTGGTGCGGCGCGGCATGGGTGCGGCGGTTCAACCCGCCACGCATAATGCAGGACCGCGCGTCATGCTGGTCCACCACGCGTAGCATGGGGAGCGCGCGGCTTATCTAACCGCCGCGTCGAGTCCAGACCAGGATAACGCCGCAGCCACTATACGCACCGCCATACTGCGGCGGGATTTCGGCGCCGCCCCGGTAGACTTCGATCGCCTCGATATTATCCGGATGCGTCGCCCAGTCGAAATCTGTGAGAAAGCCATCCTGAAAAACCTGGGGAGGACAGTACGGAATGTTCTTGCCTGATGCGATGCCGCTTCGCAGCAGGATGAGAAACTTCAGTGTGTAACGCTCCTCCATGATCCGGACACCCGGCATGCCCATGAACAACTGGTGCGCATACGACGCGTTCCGCTTTTCGATCGCGGCGCGATCTACAAACCTGCCCAGTCCCAGCTTCCTCCGATCGTAGAACCCGGTCAGCTCGAGCGATCGGGAACGAGCTTCCGTCGTCACAACGAGCCCGCTGAGCGCGACCGCCCGTGTGTGAAGTGTGAGTTGGACTTCCAGGGTCTCGGTGCTGTCGATCCGAACCGGGCCGAGCGTAGCATCGGCGTATCCGATCCGTGCGGTCCTGATCAGGAAACTGCCTCCGCCTGCTGCCGGCAGGGTAAATCGGCCGATACTATCCGTAAGCACCTGCGCAACCTGAGAGCTGTCCGCGCGGATCAGCGTGAGGTCGACCGCCGCAATGGGTTCGTAGGTGCGTGCATCGAGGACTCGACCGCGAATACTCTGCGCGACCGTAGCCTGCGGGAGTACCACAAGGGCGCTGGATAGCAGAAGGACAGATCTCACGGCCCACCATGTCGATTTGTGCGCCGCAGCACAACCGTCGCGCTGCGGCGCGGGCAGGTGATGCGAGTAGCGTCAGCCGCCGGACGAGCCTGCGTCTGATACGAGCTTCAGGCCGATGATCCCGGAGAGAATGAGCGCGATACACAGCAGGCGGAGCGCGGTGGCCGGCTCACGGAACAGGATGATCCCCAGCACAGCAGTCCCCACCGCCCCGATCCCGGTCCAGACCGCGTAGGCCGTGCCGAGCGGCAGTGTGCGCAGTGCAAAGGCGAGCAGCCCCATGCTCATGATCAGCATGACGGCTGTTGCTACAGTGGGCCAGAACCGCGTCAGCCCTTCACTGTACTTCAGCCCTACGGCCCACCCGATTTCGAACAGGCCTGCAATGAACAGAACGACCCATGCCATATGGCGTCTCACAGCATGGTGGGGTCGTCCCCACACGGTTTACACGCTCACCGGGGTCGTCCCCGGGGGAAAGCACAGGGGAGCGGCGCTACGCTCCTCAAGGCTTTCAATCGGCAGCTCCACGCTACCGAAGAGGATCAGACAAGATACCCATGGAGTGCGAAAAAGTCCTGTCCGGTTCGGCGGATTGTGGCGCATGTTCTGTCGATCGGCACGTCGTGTGAAAGGAGCGTGCAGCCTCGGGAGTGAACCGTTTGCGTCCGTTATCCTGAACCGGAGCTGTCGATGCGATCCGAACGCGAGAAGATGCTCGCGGGTGAGTTGTACGACCCGTTCGACCCCGAGTTGGTTGCGGGGCGGGAACACGCACGCGACCTCTGCCAGGCGCTCAATGCTACGCGCGAGGGAGACGCCGCTGCTCGGCGGGCAATTTTGCGCGAGCTGTTCGGCCGCGGCGGCGACTCCGTCTGGATGCAGCCACCCTTCTACTGCGATTACGGGAAAAACATCGAGCTCGGCGAGCGGGTGTACTTCAACTTCAACTGCGTCGTACTCGATGTCTGCCCCGTACGGATCGGCGATTTCACCATGTTCGGGCCCGCCGTTCAGATCCTCACGCCGCTCCACCCGATGAACGCCCGCGAGCGCCGGGAAAAGGAGTTCGGCAAACCGGTCGAAATCGGCGCCGATGTCTGGGTCGGAGGCGGCGCGCTCATCCTGCCGGGTGTGCGGATCGGGTCACGAACCGTAATCGGCGCCGGCAGCATCGTCAGCCGCGACGTGCCGGATGATGTATTCGCGGCGGGAAATCCATGTCGTGTGATCCGCGAAATTACGGAGTAGGTCGGTGCTTCGCCGAGGCGGCTCTATCGACGCGACTCTGCGGTTGCGGCGGCAGGCCTGCGATCAGTCTCCCGTTCAGCGGCTCCATCGACGCGATCGCGGCCAATCGCTCACTGACGGAAACGTGTCGGCCCGCTCCCATGATGGAGGAGCGGGCCGATCTGCTATCGTCTGGCTGTCGCGAATTCACGGGATGGTCTGACCCTGAACGTCAGGAAGACGCAGTCCGCTTGATCACACGTCGAGATTCGCGAACTTCGCATTCTCCTCGATGAAGCGGCGGCGCGGTTCGACTTCGTCGCCCATCAGGCGGGAGAAGATCTGGTCCGCCTCGACAGCATCATCGATGGTAACCTGCAGGATTGTGCGCGTCTCGGGGTCCATCGTGGTTTTCCAGAGCTGCTCGGGGTTCATCTCACCGAGACCCTTGTAGCGCTGGACGTGCACATTGGCCTTGCCGTCCTTGCTCTGGAAACGTTCGATCGCAGCGGTGCGTTCGGCATCGGTATAGGCGTAGACCTCGTCCTTGCCGCGTGCGACTCTGAACAGCGGCGGCTGCGCGATGTAGATCATCCCCTGTTCGACGAGCTGCCGCATGTGCCGGAAGAAGAAGGTCAGCAACAGCGTACGGATGTGCTGGCCGTCGACGTCCGCGTCGGTCATCAGAATGATTTTGTGATAGCGCGCATTCTTCGTATCGAAGTCGTCTTCGCCGATCCCCGTGCCGATCGCGGAGATGATCGTGCGGATCTCCTCATTGGAGAGAATCTTGTCGAGGCGCGACTTTTCGACGTTCAGGATCTTGCCGCGCAGCGGGAGAATCGCCTGGTACATGCGATCGCGGCCCTGCTTCGCGCTGCCGCCTGCGGAGTCACCCTCGACGAGGTACAGCTCGCACATTGCGGGATCACTGATCGAGCAGTCGGCGAGTTTGCCGGGCAGCGGGCTGCCTTCGAGCGCGTTCTTGCGGCGCACCAGTTCACGCGCCTTGCGTGCGGCGATGCGAGCACGGGCGGCCTGGATCGCCTTGTCGATGATCGCCGAAGCAACCTTCGGATTCTCCTCGAGGAAGGTCGACAGCTTGTCGTTTACCTCGGCTTCGACCGCGCCGCGGACTTCCGAGTTGCCGAGCTTCGTCTTGGTCTGCCCTTCGAACTGCGGCTCGCGCACCTTCACGGACAACACGCAGGTCAGGCCCTCGCGGATGTCTTCACCCGAGAGCGAATCCAGCTCCTTCTTGAGCAGGTTGTTCTTGCGTGCGTAGTCGTTGAGCGTACGGGTCAGCGCGGCCTTGAAGCCGGTCAGGTGTGTGCCGCCCTCGACGGTGTTGATGTTGTTGACGAAGGTGAACGTGTTCTCGTTGTACCCGTCGTCGTACTGGAGCGCGAGTTCGATCTCCGCTTCCTCGCGCGCCGCGGCGATGTAGACCGGCTGCGGATGCAGCGGCTTGCGTGTGCCGCGCAGGTACTCGACGAACTGCGAGATGCCGCCTTCGTAGTGGTAGTCTTCCTTCCGACCTTCGCCGCGCTCATCGATGATCGTGATCTGCAATCCGCGATTCAGGAATGCAAGTTCGCGCAGCCGATTCGCGAGCGTATCGAAGTTGTAGTCGAGTTCGGTGAAAATCTGCGGATCCGGCTTGAAACTGACGGTCGTTCCGGACAGCTTCGTGGTGCCGACCGTCTGCAACTCGGTCTGCTTCGTGCCGCGCGTGTAGCTCTGCCGGTACATCTTGCCGTCGCGATGAATCTCGACATGCAGCCACTCGGACAGCGCGTTCACCACGCTGACACCGACACCGTGCAGACCGCCGGAGACCTTGTACGTGTTCTTGTCGAACTTGCCGCCGGCGTGCAGGATCGTCATCGCGACTTCGACACCCGGCAGCTTTTCCGTCGGATGCAGGTCGACCGGAATCCCGCGGCCGTCGTCCCGGACCGTTACGGAATTGTCGGGGTGAATCGTGACATCGATGCGCGTGCAGTAGCCCGCGAGTGCCTCGTCCACCGAGTTGTCGACGACTTCATAAACCAGGTGGTGCAGACCGCGCTGTGAGGTCGACCCGATGTACATACCCGGGCGTTTGCGCACGGCCTCGAGGCCCTTCAGAACCTGAATCTGCCCCGCGGTATACTCGCCCTGACCTGACTGCTTCTTTGCCATGAATCCCTGGAATCTGGAGTGGCCGGAATAACCCGTCTCTGATACCCCTGAGCGCGGCGGCGGTTGCGCCGGACGCACCGTTTAATCTGGCGTTTCGAGCCTCAGCCGTCGAGCATCTGGAAGCGGATTTTCCTGATTTTCCCGCGCTCCCGCCCGATATTCAGCCGACGCACGATCTCGACCTGCATGAGGCGCAGTTCGGCAAGCCATGCACTCGAGCGAACGCCTACCACCAACTCGCCGCGGGACACACGCAACGGTACCGTGACCGCCGCAATCGCATCGCCGACTCGGTCCCGCCATTCGGGTACGACGGAGGCTTCCTCGATCCGTTCCCCGACTGTCGTGTCCGCGAGGTACTTCTGCAGTACTTCGTGGACCTGCATCGGGCCTGCTTTCTTCATGGTCCGTCCTTCACACCCAAATAATGCCCCGCATGAGTCCTGCTGCCGGCGTCCACACGAAACAGTTCCGCTGCGATCTTCCACAGCTTTGACCTTCAGGCCGAGATCTCGCCAGCGGCGATGCTCCACTGCTCCAGCCGTTCTCCACGCACCTGCAGGTCCGACTTCTTCGGCGCCGTCAGAATGACCTGCCCGGGTTGTCCCGTCTCGAGCAGTTCCAGAATGCGTTGCGAACGAGGCTGATCGAGTTCGGCGAACACGTCATCGAGCAGGATCAGCGGATCGCGTGTCCGGGCCGCACGCACACTGTCCGCTTCAATGAGCCGGAGTGAAATCGCCGCGGTACGCACCTGTCCGCCGGAACCGAAATCGCGCAGCTCCACCGGCGCGTGTGCACTGGCGACGTGGAAGCCGAGATCATCGCGGTGTGGACCGACCACGGTCACGCCTTGGTCGCGCTCTCGATCCGAGGTGCGCAGCAGCTCGGATCGAAACACCTCCGCAACCGACTCCGTGGTGATCTCGTCCCCGGCTCTTCGCACGAGACTCGACCGATACGAAAGTGTGCCCTGGAGTCCGTTGCTTATGCGTGCGTAGTACGACGCGTAGTCGGTGCTGTGTCGCGCGACCCACTCGGCGCGGGTGGTAACCACGCGTGCACCCGTCTCGATCAGCGCGTCGTCCCATGCGCTCAATGCCGCCGCGGACTGTCCTGCCCGCAAAGCCGCATTGCGATGCCGCAGCACCTGCCTATACCGCTGCAGCGCGGCGAGGTAGCCGGGCGAATTGAGGGAAAGCACGATGTCGAGAAACCGGCGGCGTTCCGCCGGAGAGCCCTGCACAATCGAAACGTCGGACGGCGAAAAAATAACCGCGCCCACCTGCCCGAGCGCATCGCCGATACGTTGCGGTTCGGCACCGTTCACCGTGACACGTTTCCGCTTCCCGCGCAATTCAAACGCGGCGCTTACTTCGCGGGCTTCCTCAACTTCTCCGAGCTGGCCACGCAGGTGGAAAGCTTCGCTGCCGAACCGAACGAGCTGTTCGTCGGGGGCACCTCGAAACGAGCGAAAAATTTCGAGGTAGCAGATGGCCTCCAGCAGGTTGGTCTTGCCGGCGCCGTTCTCGCCGATGATGGCGACGCCGGCAGGCGGGAAAACCAGCTCCAGCTCGGCGAAGTTGCGGAAGTGCCGCAGCCGCAGCGCACGCAGATTCATGTCCGGGAGAATTTACCGCGCTGGCCGGCCCGCCGCGACTGCGCGAACGGCCGACCGATCGATTCAACGACCTTCGAAGCCGGCCTGCCGCTTCTCCAGGAACGCCGACATCCCCTCCTTCATGTCGCTGGTTGCGGCCAGCAGGCCGAAGAGGTTCGACTCGAGACGCAGCGCATCCTCGGTGGTGGCGTGCATCCCGTGGTCGACAGCCTCGATGGCCAGTGCAACGGCCACAGGACCGTTCGCATTGATCTTTTTCAACATCGCTTCGGCCGCACCGAGCAGCATCGGCTGGGGGTGCACATGGTTAACCAGGCCGATGCGGTAGGCCTCCTGAGCATCGATCATCTCGCCGGTCAAAACCAGCTCGAGCGCACGGCCGCGGCCGACCAGTCGCGGCAGGCGGACCGTGCCGCCGTAACCGGGGATGATGCCGAGCTTCACCTCGGGCAGCCCCAGCTTCGCGTTTTCACTGGCGAGGCGGATGTGACAGGCCAGGGCGAGTTCAAGCCCGCCGCCGAGCGCGAACCCGTTGATTGCGGCGATCACGGGCTTGCGCATCGTTTCGATGAAGCGGAACACATCCTGACCCGCACGCGAAACGTTCACGCCGGAGAGCGGCGTCATGGTTGCGAGCTCGGCGATGTCCGCGCCCGCAACAAACGCCTTCTGTCCCGAGCCGGTCAGAATGATTCCGCGCACGCTGTCGTCGGCGGCGAGTTCGCGGAAAACGACGCCGAGCTGCTCGACCAGTTGCGCGTTGAGTGCATTCAACTTGTCCGGCCGGTTGATCGTCACCGTGGCGATGGAATCCTTGCGATCCACCGTGACCAGTTCGTTCGTGCTCACTTCAACCCCTTGGCTCATTTGTTCTGTCCTCGTACTGCACCGTAGACCATGCGATCAAAGTCGAACCAGCGCTGCGCAGCATCGCGGATCATCTGCGGCGTGACCTCACGGATGCGCTGCTCGAATTCCCGAAGTTCCGAAAGCCCCTGGCCAACGAGCAGTGCGCCCTCGAGTTCGCCGAGCTGCGCGCCATTCGTCTGCTGGCGGATTTTCCACGTGCCGATCGTGTAGCGCCTGGCACGTTCCACTTCATCGTCCGGGATCAGCTCTTCGGTGGTTCGTCGCAACTCCCGGATCAGCCCGTCGCGCGCCTGTTCCTCGAGCGAGGGTGAGGTCGCAATGTAGCCGACGAATGCACCGGCATCACGCCGCGCCATCGGATACGCAGTCACGGTATACGCAAGGGACTGCCGGCTGCGCAACTCTTCGAACAGCCGGCCACCCAGACCGGCAATGGCGTTGCTCATGACCTGCAGCGCATACACATCATCGTGGTTGCGGTCCGGCCCCGGCAAGCCGACGACCAGCGCGGTCTGATTCCGGTCGCGCCGGCTGACCCGTTCCACTGCTGTGTCCGGCCACGCAGGTGCGGGTAGAGCCGCAATCGGCTGCGCATCCGATGGCGCAAGCAGCCAGCGTGCGATGTCCTCGGCTGCCCTGTCCGCGTCGACATCGCCGACCACGAGAATCAGCGGCTCGACCACTTGCGAATTGTGCCAGCGCCGCAAATCGTCGGCGGTGAGGCGAGACACGCCTGCCTCGGTCCGCTCGATCGAGTAGCCGTACGGGTGATCGCCCCACGCGCGCTCCATGAACAGACGGAACGGGAAACGGAACATGTCATCGCGGACCTGCTCGAGATCGCGCAAAGCAATCGCGCGTTCCTTCTCGAACTCGGATTCAGGGAATTGCGGCGAGAATGCCGCATCAGCGAGCAGTTCAACCGCACGTTCGAGTTTGTTGCTCGGGACAGAAATGCTCCAGTCGAACAGGTCGGAGCCGCTGGACGGCGAAATGGTTGCACCGAGCGATTCCGCTTCGAGTGCAAGGGCCTCGGCGCTGCGATTCCGTGTTCCCTTTACCGACGTGCGCAGCATGAGCGAAGTAATGCCCGCGAGTTCCACAGGCTCGCGCGGAAGCCCGCCCGCATGCGCAATGCTCAGTGTAACCAGCGGTGCGTTGCGACGCGGTTTGACTACGACCCGCGCGCCCTCGAGCTCGAAGAAATGGATTTCATCTTCGCGGCGTTGCTGCTTTGGATGCTGTCTTCGCGGTGGCTCGGCCCGAACCGGCGATGCGGGTGCAGGCATCGCACCCGCTGCTGCGCGCAGTCTGTCCTGAAGTGCATCGACGCTCAGTCCAATCGGCGCGCTCTGCGCGGGGCGGTACAACAGCGTCGCGCTACTGTCGATCGCGAGGTACCGTTCGGCAACGTCGCGTATTTCCCGCGCGGTCAGTGTGCCGATGCGATCCAGATAATCTGCGGCGAGTTTCCAGTCGCCGAGCGCCTCCCACTCGGCAAGGTGGTTCGCCTGGCCTTCCATCGACTCGAGGCGTCGTGCCATGCGTGCCTGTGTGATGGTGCGCGCACGTTCGAGTTCTTCCGGCAATATGTTCTGCTGCACGCCGCGCAGCGCGCCGGCAATTGCGTCGAGTGCGGGAACCGTGTTGGCCGGATCGAGTTCGGCACTAACGCCGAACACGCCGAGAATGGTGGGCGTGTAATGACGCGCGATAATTGAGTTGACCAGCCCGCGTTCACGAACTTCACGATACAGCCGTGAAGCGCGTCCCTGCCCGAGGATGACCGCCAGCAGATCGAGTGCGGGGGCGTCCGGGTGAAGTGCATCGGGTGTGTGCCAGCCGAGCTCGAGATGCGCCTGCACGATGTCGCCCGTGATCTCATGGAAACGGAAGCCATGCTCGCGCGGCTCCTCCGGTCCGTAATCGCGCACGACCGGACCGCTGTCGAGCTTTGCATACCGCTGTTCGATCTCTGCGAATGCGCGTTCCGGATGCACATCGCCGGCGACGACCAGCACAATCGAAGATGCGCGATACATGCCGCGGTAGAAATCGCGCACCTGCTCACTCGTGAACGTCGCGAGCTGTTCTTCCACACCGATCCGCCAGCGACGCATGCGATGCCGGTCGAACATTGTCTGGTACAGCGTCTCCTGCGCTACGGCGCCCGGATTGTCCAGCTTGCGCCGAGCCTCCTGGATGATGACAAGCAGTTCCTTCCGCAGTTCTTCCGCGTCGATTACGCTGTTGAGTAACGCATCGGACTGGATATCCAGACCCTGCGTAAACGACGAGGACGGCAGGACCGTGTAGTAGGTCGTGTGATCGTAGATCGTGGCGGCGTTCAGATAACCGCCGGCAGCTTTGGTTTCCTGCGCGATCTCCCCCGGGCCGCGCGTCGGTGTGCCCTTGAAGAACATGTGCTCGAGCACGTGACTGATGCCGACCACATCATCGGGCTCGTCGAAATAGCCCGCCTTCACATAGGTAACCAGCGCGACAACAGGGGCGGAACGGTCCTCGCGAACCAGCACGGTGAGCCCGTTGTCCAGCACGCGGCGATGTACAGTTGCGGTATCCAGCAGAATGACCTCTCACCACGAAAACAGGGGCGGCTAACGTACCCGCCCGCTCCGGCCGCGTCTACCGCGGGGCTGGAGCATGGCGCATATTCCGCTCCATGCGAACAACGTTCCTCGATCTGGTCGGCACGCGGCCGCTGATCGGTATGGTCCACCTGCTGCCACTGCCTGGCGCGCCGGGGTGGGGCGGCTCCATGCAGGACGTGCTGACCCGCGCGGTCAGCGATGCGCGCGCGATCGAGAATGGCGGACTCGACGCGATCATGATCGAGAACTACGGCGATGTGCCGTTTTATCCGGGCGCGGTTCCGCCGGAAACCGTTGCCGCGCTGACTGCAGCCGCATCGGCCGTGATGGAGGCGACCTCGCTGCCGGTCGGGATCAACGTCCTGCGCAACGATGCCGCCGCCGCCCTCGCCATCGCGACCGCGGTTGGCGCGCGCTTCATTCGCGTCAACGTGCACACGGGCGCGATGCTGACCGACCAGGGCTGGATCGCTGGCCAAGCCCACGACACCCTGCGCCGACGCGCGAGCATGGGCTCGGACGTCGCCATCCTCGCCGATGTTTTCGTCAAACACGCAACCCCGCCCGCCGGAATGAGCATCGAGGAGGCCGCGCGCGATACCCGGGAGCGCGGGAAAGCCGATGCGCTGATCGTTTCCGGCAGCGGGACCGGCCAGCCGGTCGACCCGGAGCGGCTGGTTCGCGTCCGGGCAGCGGCTCCCGGAGCGCCCCTGCTGATCGGCAGCGGGTTCACGGCGGAAACGGCGGCCACTCTGCTTGAACACGCCGACGGCGCGATTGTCGGCAGCGCCATCCAGCAGGACGGCATTGCAGGCCGGCCGATCGACCCCGCCCGCGTCGCCGCACTTCGTCGCGTCGTCCTCTGATCCAGGCGACGGGGACGGCGACGGCGACAACTCTCAGAGGGGCGGGTACGGCATCGGCGAACGGTGACGGCGAACTCCCTGCGGAACGCGGCTTGCCAGTTACGCGCACAGGCAGGGGGATCGTGTGCAATCAAAGAATCGCGCAATCATACAGGGGGCGGTGCTTGTGGCGCGGGAAACCGGCGCGGACGCCGTCATTCTTGCGGCCGCGCTGGAGGACGAAAGACGCTTTCTCCGCGAAACGCTGGGGAGCACTGCGCGGCTGATCGTGGCGGGCGGGCCTCCCGGATCGGCCGACTCGCTGCGCGACGGCGAGATGCTCGCGATCCCGGAAGTCCGGCTGCGCCGCCGCGGCCGCGCCAAAGTCGCCCTGCTCGAAGGCCTCGCCGCCGGCGTCCTCGCCCCGGGCGACCGGGTTGTCGTCATCTCGGGGAATGCGATGAACGGCGAATGCGAACTGGACACCGTGGCCGTCATTGAACTCAGCGAGGACGAAGACTACCTCGGCGCTCAGGCCGATGCGCCACTCGCCATCCTCAAGGATGTTGCCGACCCCGCGACGTTCGATGCCGTGCTCGGGTTGTGCGTTGAACTCGGCCATGAAGGCAAGGAAGGCAAACGCGTCGGTGTCCTCGTCACCCTCGGCGATGATGGCGCGGTCATGAACAACTCCCACGCGCTCGTACTGAATCCATTCGAAGGACACCCGGAAGAAGACCGCTGCCTGATGTATCCGGCCGCGCGACGCGCGCTGCGCGAATTTTCCGGGATGGACGGCGCCTTCGTCGTGCGCAGCGACGGCGTGATTGTCGCCGGGGGACGCTACCTTCAGGAACTCGCGCCGGAAAACACCGTACCCTCCGGGCTCGGAGCGCGCCACCGCGCAGCAGCGGGAATCACCGCCGCAACTCGCTGCATCGCATTCGTCGTTTCCGAGTCCACCGGCGACACCCGCGTGTTCGGCGGCGGCCGACTGCTGATGACCATCGAGCGGACTGATTGACGCATCCGCGGACGGATGCGATTCTGCCGTAACCCTAGCCCTTTTCGGGAGCTTTTATGAAGGTGTACCTCAACGGCGAGTACGTGCCGCAGGATCAGGCGCGCGTCTCCGTCGATGATCGCGGTTTTCTCTTCGCCGATGGTGTTTACGAAGTCTGTCGTATCTACAACGGCCACATCTTCCTGCTCGAGCCGCACATGCAGCGGATGCGCCGGGGCCTGACCGACCTGCAGATCCCCGCGGACATCGTGGACGAGATTCCCGCAATCGCCGAGCGACTGCTGGAGCTGAACCCTGATTCCGCGCGCCTCGCCAACCTGTATATCCAGGTCACTCGCGGCGCCGCGCCCCGTGCGCACGCATTCCCGAAACCGCCTGTGCCGCCGACAGTGTTCGTCGCGGTTCGCAATTCCAAGCCCTACCCGGCCAGCTACTTTCAGGACGGCGTCGGCGCGATCACCGTACCCGACATCCGCTGGGCTCGCTGCGACATCAAATCCGTCGCGCTGCTGCCGAACGTGCTCGCCAACCAGCAGGCACACGAGGCCGGCGTATTCGAAGCGCTGTTTGTGCGCGACGGCGAGCTCATCGAGGGCTCGCACTCGAACCTGTTCGGCGTGCTCGATGGCGAACTGTGGACCGCGCCGTCGAGCGGGCACATCCTCTCCGGGATCACCCGGCAGATGGTGCTCGAGAAGGCACGTGAAGCCGGCATCACTGTGCGCGAAAATGCGATTCCAATGTCGCGCATCGGCGAGGTAACCGAACTGTTCCTTTCTGGTACGACCACCGAGATCATGCCGGTGGTCAAGCTGGATGGAAACGCCGTCGGCGACGGCACGCCCGGGCCGATCACCCGGCAACTGCGCGATGCGTATCCGTCGTGGATCGAGGAGGAGCTCGCGGCTGCTACAGCCAGCCATGGCGCCCGATCCGGGCAAACCGCATCTTAGGTTCCCTTACCCCCCTTCGACAGAGGCAGGATGGCTCGTTCGCTCAACAAGGTCATGCTGATCGGCAACGTCGGTTCCGATCCGGAGATCCGCACCGTCGCATCAGGCACCAAGGTCGCCAAATTCTCGCTCGCGACCAGTCGTCAATGGAATGATCGCTCCGGTCAGAAGCAGGAAAAGACCGAGTGGCACCGGATCACCGCCTGGGACCGTACCGCTGAACTCATCGAGCAGTACGTAAAAAAGGGCGACCGCCTCTACATCGAAGGCTCCCTCGAGTATTCGCAGACCGAAGGTGATGACGGCAAGCCGCGCTACTGGACCGACATTATCGTGCGTGAGATGGTCATGCTCGGCGGTTCAGGCGGCGGTGGCGGTGGTGGCGGCTTTGAGCGCGGGGGCGGTGGTTTCGAACGCGGTGGTGGTTACGGCGGCGGCGGTGGTGGCGGTTACGATGCACCCAACCCGCGCGCCGGCCGCAGACCAGCACAGCCGGCGCCTCCGTCGCCCGGGCCAAGCAGCCCCTTCGACGCGGATGACGACGACCTGCCGTTCTGATCACTGAATTTTCAGTCGGGACACTTGCGATGAGCGCCGGCCCTGAACGGTTTGGCGCTCATTTTTTCCGTTCAGGCCGCCGTGCCTTCCCGATTCAGAAGTACGTGTGGCGCTACGTGAGCAGGCGGGCTGATACCTGGTGATCTTCCGTTGACGGTCCACGCTACACACCAAGCATGATACTCGTATAAGGCCAGGGTTTCGCCTACTCCAGCGACCACCTCTCGGCCGCGAGCGGTAGCTCATTCAGCTCTGCCCGAGCCTCACTCCATTCCGGAAGTGCTGACTGAGGCGGCGGAAGAAGGTCTCGGTGTGTGTTGGTTCGATGAGATGCAGGATCTTGCGGAAGAGCGACTAGCGACGTCGTGAGGCGGGAGAATCGACGCGCGATGCACGAACCAGGTAGCTGATGAAAACTGCCTGCGGCCCGACCAGCGAAAGCACAACGATGAGGATCGTGTGCTCGGCGGGAGACGCCCCGGCCTGAGCACTTGTGACCTGAACCCACGCGATTACAGCACCGAGCAGTGCGAACACAGCACGCAACAGCGCCATCATCTCGCGCGCGAGTGTGTAGTGACGCTGCGCGTTCTGTTCGGTGATCGGATGGATGTAGTTGAAGCGATGCGGGAATCGACTCACGACTGCCAGCAGCAGCGCGACCGCAGCGCCGATGATCGGGCCCGCCAGCAGTACGCCTTTGCCACCCCAGCCATCAGCAACACCCCTCGCATTGAAGTGCACCGGGATGCGATCCGGAAGACCTCCCCAGGCACGCAGCACGTAACCGACCGTCGCAACAAGCACGATAACCGTGAAAACATCGCAAACCTGCATGAGGCGCGTGCTTGTCAGCACCGGAACCGGTCTTGCCGTTTTCGTCATGGGATGCGGGACTCGCCCGGCTCACGCAGCAACTACGCGAGCCGGTAATCGATCACGGCAGCGCGCGCCGCCGTTTGGCCAGTTCGCGCTCGGGGGGCAGCGCCGGCGTACTGATCACTTCGAGCTCGACCGGCGCGAAATAGCGGGGCGTGGTTTCGCCATCAAGGACCACGCCCAGACTCTGGGTCTGGTACTCCGTCGCGTTCAGCACGATGCCGGTCCGACCGATCAGCGCAGCTTCCTGCGGGAAATGGGTCGGAACAACTTTCACACGCGTGCCCTGCGGGAGGGCGGCTACTGGTACTGCCAAAACACACCTCACAGGCAAAATCCGTTGGCCGGCAAGTTGATGGCCTTGCTGAACCGCCGCAATCCCTTGCTCCACGCGGCTCAACCGCCTATTGTCTCGCGCGACTTTTCTGGGAGACCGAATGGCGAACAACGAAAAACACTCACCCAACAAGCTCGCCCTCGCGGTTGGCTTCGGAATCGGGATACTCTGGATCGCAATGGCGATCTTTGCGCTCACGGCTGCGCTCAAGGGCTTCGGCGATCAGCGTAACGATTACGGCCTGGCCTGGTCACTCGTCGGCGTACTTCTCCTCGCCGCCGGAACCTGCTCACTTGTGGGGACTTGGTGGCACCAGCTCCGGCCGCACCCGGAATACCCCTGAAGCTCGCGAGACAGGTCCAATTCAAAAGGCGACGGTACCCGTCGCCTTTTTTGTGCCGTCTCCCACTCCGTTTCTCTCCCGCAACTACGTTTCCTCGCGCCAGAACCCCAGCAGATCGTGGTCAAATGGTTCGGGATCGGTTCGATACGCCTCGGCCCACGTATCGAAGGAGGGAAGGTGTAACCGTTCGAGCAAAACGTCCGTAACCCGGGCGACCAGGCCCTGGAAGGATGCAGGGTCGGCGGCGATCATCGCCCAGTCCCGGACGACATCGCGCATTGGCGCTGGCAGTTTGAAATCGGAGGGATCACCAACCCGGGCGGGCGCCGACGCGTCCGTTTCCGGAAGGTCGTTCCCGCTTCCATTTTGGGCCAGTTCGTAGATCTCGTCGGGGGACAGCGCCAGGAACTGGTCAGCCAGTCTGGCGGAGCACCAGTCGAGATACTTGGCATGGAGAACTCGGCGATCCGAAGCTTCGGACCCTGTCATATTGCCCTGACGGTGGTGGCCACAGATGCACGCCGCGACGACTCGCCCCGGCTCCAGTGCTCTTATCCGCTCCGTCAGCAGAGCGGCGCCGCAACCCCGGCTCGCTCAACCGTAGGTCCGACTACTCGCCCCCGTCAAGTTTCTTTACAGCAGCCCGCGCCACCAGGGCCGGATATTTCTCGCCCGAGCTCGCCAAATGGTCATAAATCGTGCGCCGGGTCATCGCGTACATCAGCATCCGACTCAACATCTCCGGATCGTTGCGCTGAACTGCTTCGAGTTCTGCCGCAACGGATCGTGGCAAATTGACCTTTAGCTCTACGGCACACGTATCCCACATAGCCTGAGCCCCATTACTCCGAAAAATTGAGAATTTTCTGCTGGCTGATACCGCCGAAACGGGCGTGACGGTCGCCTGTTGTAGTCGATTTGGGTGGGCAGGAAGATAGACGGCTGTCCCCGGTTGCGTCAAGCTTTCCGGTAACCTCAAGAACTGCAACCCTTTACGTCAAAGCTGTTGATACTAAACAACTTACACGATCAGCCCTGTGCGGACGAGCCTCGGTTTTGACCCCAAAAACAGACTTTTCCAAACACCCCAACCACACCGATTTTCCAGCCGGCAGTTGGGTTTTTTGGCGATCGGCGGCGCAAACAAATTTTCTTTTTTTCCCGAGTCGGGCCAGCCCTCCGGACCGGCCCGTCAAAGCCGGTCGCCAAACAGAACTGGCCGTGCGGAGGGAGGACAGTGAGACACATCTTCCGCTTCCCATGCCTGCGTCAGACAGGATCGGGGAAGGAGCGGGCCCAACTGCGGGATGACGCGGGAAACTGCAGAAGCATCAGGCGGGCGGTCCTGGCACTCCTGATTCTCCCTGCTTCTCCCTGCATCATCCGGTCCCGGCCCGATCCTGCGTCAGCAGATCCTCTGTCCTGCGTGCTGCCGTTACGCTGTCAAAGCCCAGGACGCGGTTAGACAGTCTTCCTCATGCGTCCTGCCGGTTTCCAAACTGGCTTGCAGTGGGTCTCCGGTTGGTTTAGCGTGGATGGGGCGGAATTCTGTGAGAGGTCATGTTGCGTTCAGAGAGTGATGGAGCACCGCGGCGGTCGGAGCGGTCGTATACCCCGGCTGGTCTGCCGCACGGGCGCTATCGCTCGTTTTGTTTCCTGGAGACCGAGGGTCGGCGGTGGACGGTGTTCCTGGTCACATACGAACGACAGGGGCACTGGCGCGGGTATTTCACGTTTCGGTCGGCCGAGTACGATGCAGGTGGAGCAGAGTTACGCAGTGCGGATCTGTTTGTTGAGAACAGTGAAGCGTCGGTAGATGCGCGTGCCCGTGCACTGGGGCGGCCGCTTGTTCAGGCACTGCTCGAGAGTGCAGTGCACACGCATGAGCGCAGGCGCGGTCGGACGGCGGAATACGGGCGCTGGTTCCGCGACCAGCTTGCACGACGTGCCAGTCAGTTGAATAATGCCGGGAGTTCACCCGCCGCGACGCCGAGCTACGAACAACTGCGTTCGCGATACGAGTCGTACCGCATCGATCAGGTCTCGCATCTGATTGCGTTGATCGACCCTGCCGATTTCGGAGCGCTTTGTGAGCGGCTTCTGGATGGCCGGGAGATCGATTTCCACGCGCGTGACCGTTTCCAGCTAGCGATGATCGTTGTGCAGGAGCTCGAGCGCCGACTGCCGCTTCCTCCATTCGAGGTCTGGGCAGAAGATTACGTTCGTGCGCCCCAGCTTTACGAGCAGTACGCGCACGACCTGCACAACGGTGTGCCCGAATAATCAGCGACTGCTCACCACGACAAAACGCGTGACGTTGTCCTGGCGGTCCTGGATATCCTTCATCAGGGGTTCCAACCCATAGCGCAGTCCCGCACGTTCGGAAGCGATAGCCGCGAATCCTGCCTCGTTCGTATCCCCGACGTATTTCGCTGCCCCTGCCGTGTCATACCATGCGCGTGGCCGGATGTGCGGATACGCGGCAAAAAACGCCGTGCACTGAAGGAGTGCGGCCCGGTGCGAAAGTGCATGCGCGATCTGGTCGATCGTCGTGCCCGGTTTCACCAGCAGGCAGTGTGATACGGGCACGTCCACCCTGCGCAGGATATGCAGTCCCGGAGTTGCGGCCGCCGCCGCGCCCTCGGATACGACCCCGATGATCGAGTTTTCGACCGGCAACACGGCCCGATCGGTCACCCCATTCATCACCGCATCTACCACGTCCATGAAGCTCGGCAACGGCAGCAGTGTGCCATTCACGCCGCCCTCGAGCAGCGCGGCTTCTTCACCATAGGCACCGGGCTCACCCTGATAGGCGATTCGCATCACGCGTTGCTCGCCTGCTCGAGCTGCGCACGTCGCGCCAGACCGACCAGTCGCCAGAAGATGTCGCGTACGACCTCCGTGGACACACCGGCGTTGCGGGCGAGGGCTGCGGAACGCCGGATGATTGCGGCTTCCCGTTCGGTATCGACCGTCGGCATTCCCGCCGCGCGTTTGGCCGCACCGATTGCGTGCGCCACCTGCACACGCGCCGCGATCAGCGTGACCAGGTCACGATCGATGCGCTCGATTTCATCGCGCAGTCTCACAACTTCAGCCTGACCCGGCTCATGCTCCGCGGCCCTGTTCGTTTCGGTATCGATACCCGACGCTGCGACAACCTCGGTTTCAGGTCGCGTTGCTTCGGCAGCGGCTGTTGCTATCATGACTTCCTCCTGCATGGCAATAAAAAAAGGCGGCCCCCGAAAAGGGCCGCCTGGTTCACCGGATCTCTTGCGTCGTTTTTTAGCGCACGCGTTTCCGGCCGCAGCCCATGTGGGAGGCGGTAAAAAAGAAAAACCCGGTAAACGCGTGCATTTGCATGCTCTGAGTGTCGGCAGATCGCGGTGAAATGTCAAGTCGGTGCACCGTCATGTGCACCACGGCTCCACCCTGCGGCCGCGCAATCCCCGCTCGATTTCGATTTCGATTTCGATTTCGGTTTCGAATTCGATGTCGATTTCGGTTTCGAATTCGATGTCGATTGCGATGTCGATGTCGACCCGATCGCGGGATCAGCCGAACATCGGCTTCGGTGTACCGCTCGAGTAGTCGTAGAAGCCCTTGCCGCTCTTCCTGCCGTAATACCCCATGCTGACCATCCGACGCAGCAGCGGCGGGGGTGCGAAGCGCGTTTCACGGAACTCTTCGAACATGATCTCGGAGATTCGGTAGAGCGTATCGATGCCGACGAAGTCGCAGAGTACAAACGGGCCCATCGGGTAGCCGGTACCGAGTGTCATGCCCTTGTCGATGTCCTCGGTACCTGCGAGTCCCTGTTCGAGACACCGGATCGCATCGAGCATGTACGGCACGAGCAGACGATTGACCACAAACCCGGATGTGTCCTTCGCGACGATCGGATCCTTACCGAGCGACTTCGCAAACGCGAATGCGGTGTTGAAGGCATCATCACCGGTCGCAATGGTGCGCACGACTTCGACCAGCTTCATCACCGGCACAGGATTGAAGAAGTGCAGTCCGACCATGCGTTCGGGGCGGGAGGTGGCAGCCGCCATGTCCGCGATCGTGAGGGAGCTGGTGTTGCTGGCGAAGATTGTGTCCGGGCCGCACACCTGATCGAGTGTGCGGAACATCGAGTTCTTCAGTTCGATGTCTTCGGTCACGGCCTCGATGATGATGTCGCATTCGCGGAGATCCTCGAGGCTGGTGGTGAACCGAAGCCGCCCGAGGACGTGATCGCGTTCATCCGCGGCGAGTTTCCCCTTCTCTACAGCCTTGCCCAGACTCTTCTCGATGTTGCCTTTGCCTTTGGCAACGAGCTTGTCGTCGATTTCACGGACCCATGTCTCGTAGCCGGCCTTCGCGGAAACCTCCGCAATGCCGCTTCCCATCAATCCGCAGCCGAGCACGGCAACGCGCTTGATCTCAGCCATTCATGACCACCTTTGTGAGGAACGTTGGATCATGCGGAAAGATAGAGCGCGCGGTTGCGCCATGCCAAAGCCCGCGCGCTGAACTCCGGCAATAGACTGCAGAAGGTTCAGAGGGGCGGTTATCAGGGCCGCGGGAACGTACGCAGCTTCTGCTGGAGACGGCGCATCCAGGGCGATGCAGGGGGTTGCAGCGTTTCGCCGTGTTCGAGTCGATCGAGCAGCGCGTCTGCCTCATCGCGGGTTTTGCCGCGCCAGCGCTGGAACGCCGAGCGCATGCCGGCGAGGACGGCGGCCGCCCCCGCGGCAAAGCCGCCGACGCCGCCGATTGTGCCGCCGAGGACAACGCCGACATCTCCGGCGAGCGAGCCTACTCCGATGCCGAGTGCGCCCCCCACGAACGCGGTGACCATTCCGAGGCCACCCGCCAGGATCACCGCGGTCTGCACCTCGCCTTTGCGCTTATCCGGAAAACTCAATTCCAGTCGAACGTGGCACCATCCCGGCTCGAGTGGACGCACGGTCAGGTAGGCCTTCTGAGCACGGGCGAGGTGGAAACGATTCGAGGGACGGCTGAACGTACGGGCGATGCTGGAGAACGCGTCATCGGCCGGTTCGAAATACGCGTTCGGTCCCTGGCGGCGGCGCAGTTGCAGGTACTCGCGGGTGACGAGGTAGTCTTCAAGGCGGCCGTGCGCGATGCCCGGCTCACACGGCACTGCGCGCGTCACTGTGATGTTTGTGCGACCGAAGTGCCGATCGAGAAAACCGTCCGATTCCTCGACCGGCTGCTCATAAAGCGCCTGGCGGACATGGCGCGGAGAAAGCCCTAGTTCCTCCGCGATCCGGATGAGTTCTTCTTCGCTGACCTGCTCGTTCGCGTCTTTTTCACTGAGCGACAGTTCGACCGCACGACCGATGACGAGTTCGATCCCGCGTCGTGATACGGTTGGCTGATTCTCTCCGGTTTTCTCGTCCGTCACAATTCGACTCTGCTATCCTGCTTCGCGGTGTCCTGTTTTTCGATCTGCACATGCGGGCCTGGAGCCTGCAGCAAGGTTGCCGGTCCCGCTTCCGATGACGCCGGACGCACGGACTGCTCTGCCTGCGAAGTCGCCGGCTGCGACTGCAGCGCGGCAGCGGCACCCTGCATGAACGGCCGGAACAACTCCATCGGAATCGGGAAAAGCGTCGTCGAGTTGTTTTCCGCTGCGATCTCCGTGACCGTTTGCAGAAACCGCAGTTGCAACGCGGACGGGTTGAGTGACATCACACGCGCTGCTTCGGAGAGCGTCTGTGAGGCCTGCAACTCACCCTGCGCATTGATGATCTTCGCGCGGCGTTCGCGTTCGGCTTCGGCCTGCCGGGCCATGGCCCGCCGCATCTCCTGCGGCAGGTCGATGTCCTTGATCTCTACGGCGGTCACATCGATGCCCCAGGGATCGGTCCCTTCGTCGATGATCTTCTGGAGCATATGATTGAAGTGTTCCCGTTCGGCCAGCAACTGGTCGAGTTCGGCCTGCCCGATAACGGTGCGCAGTGTGGTTTGCGCAAGCTGGCTGGTCGCGAACAGGTAATCCTGAATGACGACGGTCGCCTTGGTTGGATCCTTGACCCTGAAGTAGACGACCGCGTTCACCTTCACGGAAACGTTGTCGCGCGTGATCACATCCTGCGGCGGTATATCGAGCGTGACGATGCGCAGCGGCACGCGAACCATACGGTCCCAGCCGAGCGGGCGCAGCCAGATGAGGCCCGGTCCCCTGGGTTCCTGCAACCGGCCAAGCCGGAACACGACTCCACGCTCGTATTCCCGCAGGACGCGGAAGCTCGAGAGCACGGTCGCAGCAACGCCAATTACGAAAACGGTGAGCAGGGGCACCATCCCGGCCTTCCTCCGGTTACGTGTGTTTCAACGATCACCGCGTTCCGGGAGTTACAGCTCGACGGCGAAATTCGCCGCCGGTATCGCGTTCTGTGCGTGGTATCGCGAGCTCCCGGATCCGCGATCGCATCCTGGCTACTTCAGAGGCTCTCGACGATAACCGCGATCCCCTGGCCGCCACCGATGCATGCACTGCCGAGGCCGTAACGCGCGCCGCGACGCTTCAATTCATGCAGCAGGTGGACCGTGATCCGTGCGCCGGATGCGGCGAGTGGATGGGTCAGCGCAATCGCGCCGCCATTCACGTTCGTCTTTTCCGGATCCAGGCCAAGATCCTTTGCGACCGCGCAGAACTGCGGTGCGAACGCCTCGTTGACTTCAACCAGATCCATCTGATCGAGCCTCATGCCTGTACGCTCGAGCGCCTTGCGCGCTGCGGGCGCGGGGCCGATCCCCATGATGCTCGGGTCGACACCGGCAATCCCCCAGGATACGAGCCGGCCGATCGGCTTGTGGCCATTCTGTTCGGCCCACTTTGCGCCGGCAATCACCATCGCCGCAGCACCGTCGCCGATGCCGCTCGCGTTTCCGGCGGTGACCAGGCCATCCTTGCGGAAATACGGACGCAGACCCGCAAGCGCTTCGCGCGTCGTGTCCGGACGCATGTGCTCATCGACCCTGAACTCGACGTCGCCCTTCTTCCCGCGCACGGTCACGCCGACGACCTCCGCGTCGAAGCGGCCCGCATCCCAGGCGGCCTTCGCGCGCTGCTGCGACTGATAGGCGACCTCGTCCGCATCTTCGCGCCGGATGCCGTACTGATCCGCCAGTTTCTCCGCGGTCTGCGCCATCGACAGATCGCACTGCGTGTCGGTGAGCGCGGACCAGAGCAGGTCCTCGAAGTTGTTGTTGGACGGCCCGAGTCGCAGATCGCCAAAACGTGCGCCGCGGATCACGTGTGGCGCCTGACTCATCGACTCCGCGCCACCACACAGCACCACGTTCGCTTCGCCGAGCATGATCTGTTCGGCGCCGGTGATCACCGCCTGAAACCCGGAACCGCACAGACGGTTGAGCGTGAGTGCGGGGACCTCGATCGGTAGCCCTGCCTTCAGGCCGACGTGGCGCGCATGGTAGATCGCATCGGCAGAGGTCTGCAGCGCATTGCCAAACACGACGTGATCGAAGGCGTCGGGCTGCACACCCGAGTCTGCAATTGCGGCTTTCGACGCGATCGCGCCGAGGTCATTCGCACTGAAGTTGCGCAGCGAACCGCCGAACGAACCCATTGCGGTACGGCGGCCGGACAGGAAAACGACATCAGTCACAGTAGCTTCCTCTATTTTTCGAGTTGCGCTGCAATCCAGTCTCCAACTTCATCACAGCTCATTCTGCCGCCCAGGTCGGGCGTTGTGTTTCCGCTCGCGATCGCAGCTTCGACTGCGCGTTCGACCCGATCCGCCGCTTCGCTTTCGTCGATCTGCCGCAACATCAGCGCGACCGTCATGATCGCAGCAAGCGGATTGGCCTTGCCGGTGCCGACCAAATCCGGAGCGGAGCCATGAACCGGCTCATACAATCCCGGCTTGCCCGGGTGCAGGTTGGCGGACGGTGCCATACCGAGTCCACCTGCGAGGGCCGCGGCGAGGTCGCTCAGAATGTCGCCGAACAGATTGGGTGCCACGATGACATCGTAGTCCGCCGGCCTGCGCACGAGTTCGAGAGCCAGTGCATCGATGTACACCGCACTCGTCGGAATGTCCGGGAACTCGGAGGCGACCTGTCTGAAAACGCGTCGCCAGAGTTGACCGGCGTGCTGCATCGCGTTCGCCTTGTCCGTGAGCGTGACCTTGCGGCGTTTCTCGCGACGCGCGTACTCGAATGCAGCGCGGATGATTCGCTCCACGCCTTTGCGCGTGTTGATGTCCTCTTCAATCGCGACCTCATCGGCGGTGCCCTGCTTGAAGACCCCGCCAAGTCCGAGGTAGATGCCCTCGGTGTTCTCGCGCACGATGACAAGATCGACATCTTCCGGCCGCACGTTCTTCAGCGGCGAAAGTCGCGCATCGAGCAGGCGAACGGGACGCAGGTTGATGTAGAGGTCGAAGCGGAAGCGCATACCGAGCAGGATCGCACGTGCGTGTGCGTTGTCGGCTACTCGCGAATCCCCCATCGCGCCGAGCAGAATCGCGTCATGCGCAGCGAGCTGCTCGAACTCTTCCTCCGTGATCGCTACGCCGGTGCGCAGGTAACGTTCAGCTCCGAGGTCGAACTGCGCGATGTCGAAGCCGGTCCTGGTCTGTTCGGCGAGCGATTCGAGAATCTTGACGGCCTGGCGCATGACATCTGCGCCAATCCCATCCCCGGGAATGACGGCTATCTTTGCCATGCGGTTGAACTTACCCGGACTCGGCGGGAGCGGCCAGTTTCGACCGACACTGGTCCAGTCCTGCTCGCGCCTTGCACCCGCACCCGAGCCGCCTCAACCCGTGCGGACGCCGGCAAAGGCGACTAAGGTCGAACGGTGATGGTGCCGCTGGTTTGGTGGGTTGTGCAGACCACGCGGTACGCCCCGGCGGGCGCACCATCAAAGCTCACCACCCAGGTTGCTCCTTCCACCAGCAGTGGCGGGCTGCGAAGCTGGGCCTTGCTTTCGAACAATTGCCGTGCGGCTTCAGGAATCGCCTGGAACTCGAACGCGTGGGTCCACGAATCTTCGGTTTCGAAGCGAACGACATCACCGGTTCTGATCTCGGTCGAGCTAGGGTCGAATTCGCTTTCGCCGGAACGCACGCGCACCGCGACGTCATGCACGGACGTGCCGGGTGCAAGCGTGATCGTATCGCCCCCGATATCGAGCCGGCGATCGCCGCCGCGGCCCGGCCCGGCTTCGCAGGCACCGAGCAGTGCACAGATCAGCAATACGAAAGCGCCGGAGCGTCCCGTAGCGGGACACGCCGGCGCCGCGAACAGTCCAGCGCGCAAGTGTCTTACTTGCCGCCGCCCAGCGACCAGACGTACGCCGCCAACTGGTTCACCTGCTGATCGGTGAAGTTGCCGCCGCCCATCGGGGGCATCGGCGCAGGGTACTGCTTCGGCTGCGGGACACCCGTCTTGATGTTCTGGGCGATCGCCGGGTAGGTGCCGTCGATGTCGAGCCACTCGCTGTCGGTCAGGTCCGGAGCGAGCTGGGTGCCCTTCGCGTCCGGGCCATGGCATGCGGCGCAGACGGTCCCGAAAAGCTGCTGGCCAGCCGCAACATCCTCGGCGGTCACGCCAGGCGGCAGGTTTTCCGGTACCGTCGCCGCAGGAGTCGTGGGCTCGGGTGCCGGCGCTGCTGCAGTCCCCGTGTCCCCCGTTGTTTCCGTCCCAGCCTGTTCACCGCCGCCGCCGCAAGCAGTCACCATCGCGACTGCAAGCATGGCCGCGAGCGAGCTCCACTCCCTGCGCATGTCCATTCCCTCCTCAAGGAATCTGATCACACGGGACACTCCCGTGCGAGATCTTCTATTCGGTCACCGGCCTCGGTTGCCGAGCGCGCCGAAATTAGACACCGGCGCCAGCAGCCGTCAAGCAGACGCCGCGGTGATGCAAATCCGGGACTCAAGACGTGAGCGGCTGCGCGGCCGTGCCGCATTGGATACAGAATCGCCAGCCGCGTTCGAGCAGTTCACCACAGGAAGAACAGCAGTGTCTCGTTTGATCGTGGCCGCAAAAGGGACAGAAGCGAACTTCCCGTTCCACCGGCAGCGATTCCCCACAGCCGGTGCAGCGAACCGGTACGGCAGCGATCCCGGGCGGCTGCGCAGGCGCACGCTGTTCCGGTTTTGCTGCGGCGCGCCTGACAGCACCCGCCGGCGATTGCGCCGGCTGCGTCTCCCGAACGCTCTCTGCCGTGAGTGGAGGCGGCTCCGAGGAAGGCAGCTCGAAAGGCAGCTCCGTCCGCTTCTCGAGAAGCTCGAGCGGGTTCTGTGGCGGTGACGGCGGAGGCGCAACCGTCTCGATCACCGGTTGCGCGGGCTCGTAGCGGCCGTCGGGAATCGTGACGAATACATCGCAGGCCGCAAAATCGCGGAACAGCCCGACGTCCGGATTGGCCGACTCGAGTTCGAGTCGCAACTGCTCACGAATTTCGATGGGTTCAATGCGGGCGAGGTCGTCCACGCCCGCGAGCAATTGCATCAGCGCGTGCTCGTAATCGGCATTCATGGCGAAGCCGAGGTCGGAGCGGACCGTCCTGTACGGAACCAGGTCCTGGTAGATCTCCGCAACCGTGACCGGCTCATCCAGCGCGTGTGGCCTGCTCTGGATGAGCGCGTCGACGAGGGCCTGATGCAGCCGCTGCAGCCTGGTCATGGGTTGCTGCGTGACATGGCGGCCTGCACTTCAGGCGGCGCCTGCCGAAGGAGGACCTCAGCCTGTGGATCGCCGGCGAGCCGCATGGCGCGGATCAGCCAGATCCAGTTTTCCGCCACGTCCGGCGCGAGCTCCTGCGCACGCCGGAACTGTTCGACCGCCCGCTGTGGGCTGTTCAGGTCGAGGAAGAGTTTGCCGAGCTCGCGCCGCACTTCGGGATCGTCCGGCGACTCTGCAGCGGCAACGCGCAGCACATCGGCCGCCTCGTTGAGCCGGTTCTGCTGCCGGTAGATGCGGGCGAGGTAGAGGCGCGCCGTCGCGGCGTCGCGCCCCTCACTCGCGGCCCGGAAGTGCTGTTCGGCCTCCTCGAGCCGGTCCGCCTGGAACGCTTCGATCCCTCGGTCCAGATCGGTCTCACGATTCGCCGCATAGATGCCCAGGGAGATCACCAGCACGGCCGCGATCGGGACCGGCAGAATCCGCTTCCAATTGCGCTTTTTCGGCGGCTTCGGAACCGAGTGCACCGGCTCCTTTACTGCGCCGCTGGTCACGGCTCCGTGCGCCGCGGCGCGGACCGGTCGGTCGCGATCCGGCTGGCCCCCCGGCGCCGTGCGGGAGGCGTTGCGCGCGACATCCGTCCGGACCTGTGCGACCGCGTTGCGCGCAATATCCGCATCCGACGCCCGGACATCGCCGCGCTCGGCGCGAATCGCTGCCTGCTCGAGGTCGTGCGCCATCCCGGCCATCTCGAGCGAGACCGCGTCGCGCTGCCGCAGCGCCGGCAACAGCTCGTTGGCTGGTAGTTCGATTTTGGAGAGCGCCTTCAACCGCAACCAGTCGGGGGCCGACTCGTCCGCACGCAACAGTTGCCGCAGCGTGCGCTCCACCGCATCCCAGGTCTGCTGAACCGCGGACGCCAGCTCCGCGGTCGATTCGTAATCGTCGAGCTTTCGGATCGCGCCCTCCGCTTCCGTCAGCGGCTGGAGAACGCGTGTCGTATCAATCATCAAGTCTCTATATGCCAGTGCCCTGCACGCGCACCCGCGAGCACGAACGCTTCCGGTTCTGCACTCGGGATCACCACGCCCGAGCGTGCGTGCTCTTCGTCCGCGTGGCGACGCATGAATTGTGCGACGCTCTCTTCCGCGCAACCCCTTGCGTCACGAATCTGACGCACAATATCCAGCCAGCTCCCCATCAGACACCGCCCGTCCGGCAGACGAATGCGATGCGTTTCGAAGGAGTACTCCGTGTCGCGACGGCTCAACTGCTCTCGATGAATCGTGTCGGCGTCCGTTCCCTCGAGTTCCGCCAGCAGTTCATCGAGAGCGTCCACCTCCGAATCCAGTTCCTCCAATCGCGCTTCCCAGTCCGCGAGCGCGGCGCTCCCCGTCTCCGCACCCATCAGCGCACGCTTCAGCTCGATCACTCGCCACACCGCCAGCGTGTCCCAATGCTCGTCAACCGGAACACGCTGGAATTCCCGCAACGCGGCCGCCCAATCACTCGCATCGTATAACACGTGCGCCAGGTAGATCCTCGCTTCGTAGTGTTCGGGATCGAGCTGCAGCGCCCGCCGCAACTCCCTGCGCGCCGCCGCTTCCTCCCCAAGCCGATGCAGCGTGTAGCCCAGCGCTGCTGCCGCTTCCGCGCTGTCACCGTACGAAGCCACTGCTCCCAGAAAAACCTCCCGCGCGTGCTCGAACAGCCGCTCGCGGTACAGCGCGCGCCCCATCGAGAGCAGCAGATCGAGGTCATCCGCGCAGCCCGTCTCCCGCGCCTGGTTGAACAGGGACAGCGCCGCGTCCCTTCGCCCGAAACGCAACAGCGTCTCGCCCAGCCCAACCAGCGCGTCTTCGTGTTCCGGATCCAGCACCAGCGCCTGCTCGAAACAGTGCTTCGCCCAGATGTACTCCTCGCGCGCCAGCCGCGTGTACCCCAGGCCGATCTGCAGCTCCACCGAGTGCGGGTACAGCCGCAGCCCTTCCTTCAGCGTGTCGAGCGCCGCTTCATAGTCGCCGGAGTCATACAGCCGGTGCGCACGCTCGTCATACTCTTCAGAGCTGAGGAATGGGGTCGCCATCTTCGGAACCTCCTCTCTTGGACCGGAACGAACCGCGTTGTGGGGGAGGTGGGAATCGCACACTTTGCGATGGTCTACAATGTAATGGGGTGCGCAATCAGTTTCCACCTATATGTTGTGGTCCGCCGACTCATCCCGCGAGCCTTCCCACCACCCGGCCGATCCGACCGGAATGCCGTTTGCGGCGGGGATGGGAGGCCAGCGAACCATCATGTCTGGAACTGCGAGGCTGCACTGCGCGGTAACACATGCGTGGTATCGTCAGTCCCTGCTGCGAGATTTACCGGCGGCCGCAGGCTTGGGTTCCGCAAACCGTGCGTGATTAGAGGGGTTCAGGACCATGGTTTTTGATTGGATACGACGGCGTCGTCTGAGTGACGAAGGACGTCGGCGCTTGCTGGTAGCTCTGGCGCGCTCCGAGGAGGCGCTGATCGAGACACATGTACGCAATGCGCTGGAAGTCATGGACACGGTAGGCGACGAACTGCCACTGGACCGTGCGCTGGAGGTGTACCTGGAAGCGATGGAGCCCAGGGATTCACAGGCTGAGATCATCGCGCGGCGCGTGCTTGCGCGGCTGGAGCAGGTGGAAGAGGAAGAAGCGGAGGAGGAAGAACTCGCGCACGTGCGTTCGCGCAGACGCAGCCGATTCTTCTGATTGAAAGGCCGCCTCCGGGCGGCCTTGTTGTTTATGCAGAATTGTTGATTTGAACGCGGCCCTGGTTACCTGGCCGCGGCCGGCCCGCTCTCGCGGGTGGAGTCGGAGCGCGGCGGATCGATGACCGCGCTGTAAAGCCACTGGAAGTCGACGGGCAATTCGCGCTGGATGCGCTGTCGTGGTGTTGGCCAGCGTTCGAAGGGGCGGTTGTACTTGCGGCTGAGAAAGAAGTTGATCGCATTGGCGACGTAGTCCGAGGGCGTGTAGCCGTGTTCGCCGTGTTCCATGAACATGGCGACGACGATTTCGGGGTCGTGACCCGGGAGTGCGCCCATGCCGATGAACCATGCGTGATCCCGGATTGAGCAATCGGCGCAGACCTGGGCGGTTCCGGTCTTCCCCATCAGGTCCCATTCCTTGAGGCGGGTCAACTGTGCGGTACCTCCGGGCCCGACCACGCGTCGCATGCCACGCCACATCGCGTCCACGTATTTGCGATTGAGCGCCATGTCGATGACGACGGGACGCGCCGTATCCTGTGGCAATCGTGCAATGCGGAGCGCGGGCACCTTGCCATCGGGGCGGGCGATCCCGGTGTAGAACGCTGCCATTTTCAGCGGGCTCATCGCGATGGGACCCTGTCCGATGGCCAGCGAAACCACCTCATTCTCCTTCGGTTTGTAGCGGAACGTACGCTGCCACCAATCGGGGGAATCGGGGAACAGGTTGCGCGCCTCACCCGGAAGGTCGATCCCGGTGCGTTTCTGGAACCCCATGCGCGTGCCTGTCTCGGTGTAGCGTTTCAATCCCAGCCTTGCACCGACCTGGTAGAAGTAGACATCGCAGGAGTACATGATGCCGCGAATCAGGTCCACGCGGCCGTGGCCCTTGGCATCCCAGCAGCGCGCGTACCGCCCGAGGATGTGCATGCCTCCGCCGCAGGCCACGGGCATGTACTGGTCAACCGTAATCGCCTTTTCCTCCAGGGCCATCGCGGCGACGATCAGCTTCCACGCGGACGCCGGAGGCTGGGCAGAACCGCTGCCGCCGGCCCGGTCGAGGAGCGGCTTGCCGGAATCGGCGCGCAGGCTGTCCCAGTACGGCATTGGGATGCCACCGATGAAGCGGTTGGGATCGAAGCTTGGGTAGCTGTAATAGGCGAGGACGCCACCAGTCGCGGGATCGATCGCGACCATGCCCCCGCGGTAGGCACGCGGCCAGATCCCTTCGATGTAGCGCTGCAGGTCAAGATCGAAGTACAACTGCAGATCGCGGCCGGGGATGGCGGGCATCCCGAGTTCCTCGGGCAGCAGGCGCTTGATGCGGCCCTGCGCATCGATCTCGAGGTAACGCGAGCCGGGGATCCCGCCGATCATGTTTTCGTAGGCGCGCTCGAGTCCGCCCTTCCCGATCCACTGCCCCTGCGTGTAGCCAACGAACTCGCGGGACTTCAGTTCCTGTTCGCTGATTTCGCTGATGTAGCCGATCATGTGTGCGATGGCTTCACCGGCGGGGTAGTGTCGTTTGGCGTACTCATCGACGAGCACGGTAGGAAAGGCGGAGCGCTGCTCCTGCAGGCGTGCGACCGCGACCGGTGGGGTGTCCATCATCACCGTCATCGGCAGGTGCGACTCGCGCAACCACTTCTTCCTTGCCGCGGCGATCTGCTCGTCGGTCAAGCCGAGGATCGGCTGGAGTCGTTTCAGTTGAGCATCCATCGAATCGCGCCGGCCCGGCATCAACTGCACACGATACCCGACGATATTCTCCGCGACAACGTTGCCATGCCGGTCGTAGATGGTTCCGCGCGGGGCCGGAATCGAGACTTCACGCAGCCGGTTGGTTTTTGCGATGGTCGCCCATTTGTCGACTTCCAGGATCTGCAGACGCCCCGCAGCGCCGATCAGGACGAGGAAGGCGACTGTGAGAAAGCCGCGTGCGTAGAGGCTTCGTCGCGCGCGTTCGGCGCGAGGTGTGGAGATGCGGCCGGTTCTTTCCATACAGCACACCACCGATCAAGCTGGTTGGCTGCAGGGTTCGAGGCGCAACGCGCACGCCTGCCGGACCGCAAATGGAATGAGCACATCACGCGAGCGCTGAACTGCACCATCCAGGACAAAAAGCCGCCCGTTCGGGGCGGCTCTGTCTCGGTCCTGCACACATCAGTCAGCGCTGTTGCGCCGTACTGTCGCTCGGTGCTGCACCACCCCGGACCGGGTCGACCACCGGTGAGTACACATACCCCCAGTCGACCGGCAGGCCCCGGATGTTGCGCTGGCGCGGGGTCGGCCAGCGCTCGAACGGTTTGCCGTACTTGCGGCTCAGATAGAAGTTGATCGCGTTCGCGACATAGTCGGACGGTGTGTAGCCGTGTTCGCCGTGCTCCATGAACATGGACACCACGATTTCGGGATCCTGGCCATGTGGCCCGGCCATGCCGACGAACCACGCGTGGTCCTTGATCGGACAGCCGGAGCACGCCTGCGCGGTCCCGGTCTTCCCCATCAGGTCCCAGTCCTTGAGTCGCGTCAACTGCGCCGTGCCGCCGGGGCCGACCACCCGACGCATCCCCTTCCACATCGCGTCGACATACGTGCGGTTGAGGTGCATGTCGATAACGACCTCACGCGCGCTGTCCTCGGGCAGGCGAGCGATTCGCAACTCAGGCAGCTTCCCATCCGGCCGTGCGAGTGCCGCATAGAACGCCGCCATCTTGAGCGGACTCATCGTGATCGGGCCCTGGCCGATCGACATGGAAACAACTTCGCTTTCCTTCGGCGTGTAGCGGAAAGCCGGGTTCTTCTGCCACCACTCCGGGCTCTCCGGCCAAATGTTGCGCGCTTCGCCCGGCAGGTCGATCCCGGTGCGCTTCTGGAACCCCATGCGTGTGCCCACCTCGAGGTAGCGGCGCAACCCGAGCCGCGCGCCAACCTGGTAGAAGTAGACGTCGCACGACAGCATGATCCCCCGGATCAGGTCGACGCGCCCGTGGCCAGCGCGCTCCCAGCAGCGGGCATAACGTCCCAGGATCTGCATCCCGCCCGTGCAGGCGATCGGCATCACCTCGTCCACCGTGACGACCTTCTCTTCGAGCGCGAGTGCCGCAATCACCAGCTTCCACGTGGAGGCCGGCGGCTGCGCGGAACCGCTGCCACCTGCACGATCCAGCAGCGGCTTGCCCGGGTCTGCGCGCAGGCTGTCCCAGTAGGTCTGCGGGATCCCTCCAATGAAGCGGTTCGGGTCGTAGCTCGGATAGCTGTAGTAGGCCAGCACGCCACCGGTCTTCGGATCGAGAGCCACCATGCCGCCCCGGTACGCACGCGGCCAGATCCCCTCGATGTAGCGCTGCAGGTCGAGGTCGAGGTACAGTTGCAGATCACGCCCGGGGATCGCGGGCACGCCGAGTTCTTCGGGCAGCCAGCGCTTGATCCGTCCCTGGGCATCGATTTCGAGATAGCGCGACCCCGGCACCCCGCCGATCATGCGCTCGTACGTGCGCTCCAGCCCGCCCTTCCCGATCCACTGCCCCTGCGAATACCCGACGAATTGCTCGGATTGCAGTTCGCGCTCGCTGATCTCGCTGATGTAACCGATCATGTGCGCGATCGCCGGGCCGGCCGGGTAGTGCCGCTTGGCGTATTCGTCGACGAGCACGTTGGGGAAGGAGGACCGCTGTTCTTCCAGGCGCGCCACCGCATCCGGCGGCGCATCCAGCATCACCGTCATGGGAAGGTGCGCCTCGCGCAGCCACCTGCGCCGGGCCGATGCAATCTGCTCATCGGAAAGGCCGAGCACCGGCTGCAGCCGCTTCAACTGCGCGTCCATCGAATCGCGCTTGCCGGGCATCAACTGGACGCGATACCCGACAATATTCTCCGCGACCACGTTGCCGTGGCGGTCGTAGATCGTCCCGCGAGGCGCGGGGAAAACCACTTCGCGCAGGCGGTTCCGCTTCGCGATCGTGGCCCACTCATCGACCTCGAGGACCTGCAGCCGGGCTGCGGCGCCGGTCAGGATGACCAGAACGAGGAAAATGAACGCGCGGGCGAAGGAGCTTCGCCGAACGCGAATGCCACGCGGAGTCGAGAGGCGGCCAGTTCGTTCCATAGGTGATGTGCTACCCGTAACCTGAAAAAAACGTCGCTCAACGGAAACCCGGATCCGTGCTGCTGACGAAACACAAAGGCGAGGGTGCCCGCGAAGCAGAATTTTGCCCACTCCGCGGCCAGCACCCTCGCCTTCGCTTTCGACCGGTCGCTCGCGGCTAGTCGCCCGGGAACAGCACTCCGCATTCCGGACAGACCAGGTCGCGCCCGCGACGACGCAGGTTTACGCCACGACCGTGCCGCGGGCAAAATGCCTCGCCCGTTTCCTCCATGGTTTCGAGCGCGTGCTTCCGCTCTGCCGGCGAGGCCTTCTCAATAATGAATTTCTCCCGCTGCGCGCAGCTCAGGCATTCGATCCAGACCTCACCCGAACCGTCGTCCGTCGTGCCGACCCGGACGACCTCGGCGATACCGCCGCAGCCCACCGGACACATCGGCTGGTCACCGGCCAGATAGCGGCGGAGCACATCCGCGCGAATCTCTTCCGGCGAATGAATCGCGAGCTTCGGCTGCTCACGAATGACGCTGATATTCGTATCCTCGTCGTCCAGCACGACCCGCTTTTTCTTTTTCTTCGCGACTGCCGTGGGCGGCGTCTCGAATTCGGCGAACAGCTTGGAGTAGCGCTCCTTGCGCTTCTTCAGCGGGCGGAGCGGACGCGCCTTCTTTTTACCCGCCTGCTGCGTGCCGCGGTAGGGCCGGATATTCGGCGCGTCGAGCTTGAGGATCTCGCTAACCTCGCCGGGTGCGGTCGTGAGGCTGCCCTCCGGCCGCCCGCGTGGACGTGCACCTTCAGGGCGCGGGCGCTTTTTGCGCGGCCGACCGCCCGGTCGCCTCACCTTTTCGACCGTGGCCGCAGTCTCCTCGGCGGCACCGGCCGCGGTTCCCCCCCCGGCTCCAGCGGGCTTTTCCCGGGGTTCTGCTGTGATGGCTTCGGACGGCGCCGGGGTTCCGGCGACTCGGGACTTTGCTTCTTTTCCAGCACGCTGCTGCACAGGCTTTGGAGCCTCCTCCGGGGCCGGTGCTGCTGTTGCAGTCGGCGTGGTCACTTCGGTTACTGTCACTGGTTCAACAGCCGGCTTCACCCGTTTCGCAGGCGCCTTCGCGCGCTTTGAGGTGGACCCGGCCGGGCTTTCAGCGGTTTTCTTTTTTGCCGGCTTCGCTGACTTCTCAGCGACGGCCGGCTGGGGCTTCGTCTCGACAGCCGTTTCAGCCGCTTTCTTACGGCCAGCGCTCTTTTTGGCGGGCGCCTTGGCCGGCCGCGACGACGACTTGGCCGCGCGAGGCGCTACGGGTTTTTCCGCAGCTTCCGGTTGCGCGGCGCGGACCTTCTTGGCCATTGCAGGAGTTTTCGCGGCGCTCTTCGTCGGGCTTTTTGCGGCCCTGGCCGCCCTGGTCGCTGCGACCTTGACGGTTGTCTCCTTCGCCGCGCTCTTGCGCGCGGTTTTCTTCGCCGATGTCTCTTTCGATGCTGAGCTCGTTTGCGGCTTTGCCGCCTTCTTAACCACTGCCTTTTTCACTGCTTTCTTTACCGGCTTGCGAGCCGGCGCGCGTTTCGCGGCCGTCTTTTTCCTGGCCGGAGCGGACTTGCGTCTGGCCGCCGGAGGACTTGCCGTCCTGGTGGTTTTTTTCGCGGTCGTTTTTTTCGCGGCGGGACGACTCTTCTTGACAGCTTTCCTGGTTCCACCCCGCCCCTGCTTAGCCGCGCCAACGCGTTTCGTGGCTTTGCGTTGCTTCTTCGTGGCCATGCAAGCCTCCTCTCGGGCGCCCGCGCCCGCGCAAGTGCCGTTCCGCTGTTCAGGATCCAGATGCGACAAAAGGACCGCTCGGAGCTGAGCCCCGGCCGATCCCGGTCACGCAGCCGCGCCGCTACCTCTGGAAAAAACGTACGCCGTGTTTCGAACCTCTCGGACCTCGATACTACCGCCGAAAAGACAACGATTCATGCTGCTGAACGGTCGCCGCAGCGCCGTTCGTGAAAACTCCTGCCCGGGAATATTACCGCCAGTGTCAACCGCGCGACGAAAAATCAGCCGAGGCCGTACCGATGGAGTTTTTCGTAAAGTGTCGCCCGCGAGATCCCGAGGCTTCGGGCGGCGCGGGATCGATTCCCGCCCTGATACGCGAGGACGCGGCCAATGTGCCGCCGTTCGACTTCATCGAGTGTAAGCTCGGCGTCGATCAAAGTGCTGTCACCGGGCTCGGCGCGGGCAATTTCGGGTGGCAGGTGACTGGCCAGCAACTCCCGCGCGTCCCCTGCGAGCAACGCCACGCGTTCGAGAACATTGCGCAGCTCGCGGATGTTCCCGGGCCAGGCGTAGCAGACGAGCCGCTGCATGGCATCCGGAGACAGCGCCGTCGGCCCGCGGCCGAGCCGGGCGTGCAGATCGAGCAGAATCCGCATGGCCAGGTCTGCGATATCCTCACGACCGCGGTCCCGCAGGGCCGGCAACCGCATCGGCAGCACGGCGAGGCGGTAGAACAGGTCCTCGCGGAAGCGGCCCGTCCGAACCTCGGTTTCCAGGTCCCGGTTGGTTGCCGCGATCACACGGACATCGACCTCGATTTCGCGCGTGCCTCCCAGCCGCCGAAAACGATGCCCCTCGAGCACCTTCAGCAGCTTGGGCTGCAGTTCCGGGCTGAGGTCGCCGATTTCGTCGAGGAAGATGGTTCCGGTGTGCGCGATCTCGAACAGTCCCCGTTTCTGCTCGCGGGCGTCGGTGAACGCGCCTTTTTCGTGACCGAACAGCTCTGAATCGAGGAAGGTCGCGGAGAGCCCCGCGCAGTTGATCTCGATGAAGGGGGCGTGCGCCCGCGGCGAAAGTCGATGCAGCAGATTGGCGACGTAGCCTTTGCCGGTCCCGGTCTCGCCCAGCAGCAACACGCTGGTTTCGCTGCCTGCCAGCACTTCGATCTGTCGGGCGATGTCGCGCATCGCCGACGATCCGCCCAGCGAGGTGAGGTCGGCCGCGTGGCCGCTGCGCTCCGACAGAAACCGGTTGCGCCTGCGCAACCGCACGTTTTCCAGCGCGCGCTCGGCCGCTGCCGCGAGATGGTCCAGTTCGACCGGCTTCGGCAGGAAGTTTTCTGCCCCGAGCCGCATCGCCTCGACAGCATTGGGAAGTTCGGCGTGGCCGGTGAGCATGATGATCGAGGCGTCCGGATCACGGGTACGCAGAACCTCCAGCAGCCGCAACCCGCCGATGCTGCCCGGCAGGTGCAGGTCGAGCAGAACGAGATCCGGGCGTTCGCGCTCGTACAGGTCGACCGCGACCTGTACATCCATGGCGCGAAACACGGCCCAGCCTCGCTGTTCGAAAAACCGGCTCAGCATGCCGACGATTTCTGCGTCGTCGTCGACCAGCAGAATCGTGCTCGTCACCGCCCGCTGTCCTCCGCATCTGCGTACAGCGTTTCGTCCTCGCCATCGGTCCCGGATACGGATTGCAGCCGCTGGCTGGGCAGCACCTTTACCAGGGTCACCCGGCGTTCCTCGGTTTTGACCACCTCGAGCTGCCCCGTCCCGTTCACCGAAACCGTGTCGCCGGGCACCGGGATGCGACCGAGCGCGCCGAAAATGTAACCGCCGATCGTATCAAAATCCTCGCTCGAGAGATCCATCTCGAACCGCTCGTTGACTTCGTCGATGCTTGCGCCGCCATCGACCAGGATGTCCCCCGTTTCCGTGACGGTGAACTCGGGCTCCGGCTCGTCATACTCGTCGTAGATCTCGCCGACGATTTCCTCGAGCAGGTCCTCCATCGTGACGATGCCTTCAGTGCCGCCGAACTCGTCGAGGACGATGACCAGGTGCATGTTCGCGCTGCGCATCTCGGCCATCAGTTCGCCGAGCGGCTTGGTATCGGGAACGAAGTACGGCTCGCGCATGACCTCGCGCAGCCGGAATCCTTCGCCCTTCGACCCGACCAGGTACGGCAGCAGGTCCTTCGCGAGCAGAACGCCGACGATCCGGTCAAGGTCTTCCTCGTAAACCGGAATTCGGGAATGGCCTTCCTCGATCAGAAGCGCCATCACGGTCTCGAGCGAAGCCGTGACCTCGAGCGCGACGATATCACGTCTCGGCGTCATCACTTCACGCGCGACGATCTCCGGAAATTCGAAGACGCCGTGGATCATCTGCTCCTGTTCGGCTTCGATCTGCCCTTCTTCGCCACTCTGTTCGATGAGCAGCCGGATTTCTTCCGCCGTGTGCGGGATCGAATGCACTCCGACCGGGCGCACGCCGAACAGCCGCGTGACGGTGCCCGCGGAAATCGACATGAAACGGATGAAGGGACGAAGCACGCTGGCGAAGAACTGCGTCGGCCCGACCGTCCACAGCGCGACCGCCTCCGCCTTCTGAATCGCGATCATCTTCGGGACCTGCTCGCCCAGCACCACATGCATGTAGGTCACGATCATGAGTGTGATGATGGTCGCGATCACATGGCCGGTGATTTCGGTATTCCCGAAGATCGGGATATCACCCGTGGCAACATGAATGAAGGCGAGGTACGGGTCGATCAGCGCGGCCAGCGTCGCTTCCGCGATGTAACCGATCGCGATCGAGGCGATCGTGATGCCGAGCTGGGCAGCGGAAATGAAATCGTCGGGATGGTCGAGCGCGTGCATGACCCGGGTGGCACGCCGATCCCCGGCACGCAGTCGCTGCTCGATGCGCGTACGACGAGCCGACACCAGTGCAAACTCGGCGGCAACGAAGTACGCATTGATGCCGATCAGCACCAGTACGGCCAGGGCTTTCAGGATAATACTGGCAGGGTCCATAGTCGGCGGCGATGCGCCACCGCCCGTTTACGTGCCCATCACGTGCACGGGCGGTTCAACATCAAGCCGCGTTTGCGTCCTCCAGAGACGCTGTAATAGCTTGCGTTCCGTGCGGAATCACCGGCTGGCAGAATCGGATCCCAATCGCGTGAAGCTGTTCACGCTCGGTCTGCGTCAGATCCGGGTACCGCTGGCCGAGGAATTCGATCGTTTCGATCATCCATTCGGCCTGGTCTTCCTCGTGCGCGCCAATCACGCCGCACTGGCGGATTGCACTGAACAGTTCGTTGCGCGCGCGATCGTACGAGGACTCCTGTTTTTCGATACGAGGTGGCTTCCTCTCACGTCGTTTGCGACTCAAATACGCCTCCACTGGAAGTTCAGTCACTATCAACAAAAACGCGGCATCCCGCCCGTTCAGGCGCGAAGATTGGCCGCATTTTTTCACGCTTTCGTGCTTCGAAATATAACGGTTGAAGCACGTTGTGAAAAGGGCAAAACCGGGAGCGCGAAACGCTCATACGATGTCGAAAAATGTTGATATCGCCGCCCGTAGCAGGCCTGCCTGAGCATCGTTATACCGCAATCGGAAGTTATCGCATTCACTCTGTACACGTGGGGCGTGGCAAACCCGTCGTTCTGCTTCACGGGCTTGCCGGAAGCGCCCGCTGGTGGCGACACACAATGGCGGCGCTGGCCGCGAGGTACTCCGTACACGTTCCGGAGCTCGCGGGCTTCGGCAGCAGCCGGCCGGCGATGCGGGTCCCGGAAATCGGCACGATGGCGGACCTGGTGCGCGACTGGCTGACGGCGCAGGAACTGGAGCGGGTTCACCTGGTCGGGCACTCGATGGGCGGACAGATCGCACTGCATTTCAGCGCCTCCCACACGGGTCGCGTCGATCGTCTGGTGCTTGCGGATGCGGCGGGCGTGCCGAGACCGATATCGGCTCCCCACCTGGCGCGCTTCCTGGCGGAACTGGTCCCTCCGCGAGCCTGGGGTTCCCTGCGTTTCCTGCCTACCCTCGCCACCGATGCGTTGCGGGCCGGGCCACTCGGCCTGCTGCGCTCGACGCGCAGACTGCTCGCCGACGATGTCCGCCCGCTGCTCAGCCGAATCCAGGCACCGACGCTGGTGCTCTGGGGCGAGCTGGACCCGCTCACCCCGCTGTGGCAGGGTCGCATTATCGCCGGCGGCATTCCGGGCGCGCAGTTGCACGTCATCCGTGGTGCAGCGCACAACCCGATGATCGACCGACCGGCAGAGTTCAATACCGCCCTGCTCGATTTTCTTGACACGTGACGACCGCGCAACGTTTGCTTCTGGTGGAAAATCGCCCCGCGCGCTACCGCGAGGCGGGCGACGGCCCGCCCGTTCTCATCATCCCGGGGCTCGGGCTTTCGTCCCGCTTTTACGAACCGGTTCTCACCGAATTTGCTGCGGCGGGGTTCCGCGCCATCGCGCCTGACCTGCCCGGCTATGGACAGGCGCACGGCCCGTTCACCGGCTTTTCGATCCAGGGGGCCGCGGACTGGCTGCTCCGCTTTACCGACGCACTCGGTGTCGAGGCTGCGGCGTGGGTTGGCCATTCCATCAGTTGTCAGATCGTGCTCGCGATTGCAGAGCAGGTGCCGGCGCGGGTCAACGCGCTCGCGCTTGCAGGGCCAACCGGCCACACGGGCCGCCGAAAGCTGCACCAGGCCATCGCGCTCGCGCGGGTCGCCCTTACGGAATCGCCACGAGTTGTCCTCCGTGTAGCGCGCGATTATGCCAGAGCCAACCCGGTCCAGTACGTCGGGGCGTGGGTTCGCGCCGCTCGCGACTGCCCGCTCGAACGGGCGACCCGCGTTCGCGCTCCGGTGCTGCTCCTGGTCGGCAGCCGCGACCCTGTCCCGCCGCCGAGCTTTGTCGCGGCCCTGCAGGCGCGGCTGGAGCAGGCGAGAACCGAGTATGTCCGGGGCGGGAACCATGCGCTTCCTCTGGACAGGACCGAGGAGTTCGTGGCGCTGGTCGCGCGCTTCCTGAAATCGGAACTCAGGGAGTAGGGCCCGGAGGGGAAAAACGAGGCACCGGAACACCGACGATGAGGAGGTCGGCATTCCGGCGTGTGGGGCGAAGGCTCGGCTGCGGGCCGCGCGTCAGCGCGGATTCCCTACGCGGACCTGTCCGCCGCGGAACGAAGGGCGGTCCTCGCCGGGGCGCCTGAGGCGAATATCGCCACCGAAACTCTCCAGGTCGATCTCCGCGCTGCCGTTGCCAATCGTAAAACTGAACCGGCGCTTGTTGACGGAGTCGACGGTTGCGGGGAAACTCGCATCGAATCTCCCGTTGAAGGTCGAGACGTTGACGGTTGCGTCGGTCCCATTGGGGACGACAACCCAGATTCCGCCATTGTGTGTGGCGAGCGCGTAGTCGCCGCCGGAGCGGATGGTCCCGTCATAGACGATGGTCCCGTTCACCGTAGCCGCATCGACCGCGCGTGACTGTACACGCTCGATCACGATCGGGCCGTTCACGGTTTCGGCGACGATGTCACCCTCGACGTCGAAGACGTGAATGCCGCGGTTGACGGTCGAGACGTCGACGCGTCCTCTGGCTTTGCTGAGCACGATCTCGCCCTGCACGGACTCGAGCGAGATGCGCCCGCTGCCGCCGACCACACGCACGTTGCCCTGCACGGTTTCGACCGAGACCTCACCGGTCACGCCTTCGATGTCCGCGGTCGTGTTGATGCCTTCGACCTCGACGTGAAGCCAGGCAGGGACGGTGATCGTGTATTCGACGTTGACCGGTATGCCAACGCCCCTTCCGGCTCTTGCAGCTTCGACGCGCACGACGGAGCCGGAGCTCTCGACCTCGATCCGATCGCGTCGGCCGTGAACGGCCTGAACGCGCACCTGGCTGCGGTCCCAGGTTCGGACGGTGACGCTGCCGCCGAAATTCTCGACGGCGAGGCGGCCGCCCGACCGGACGGCAACGGTTGTATCGGTCTGGTTCTGGACCGCAAGTGCAAGTGTCAGCACGAGTGGGATCAGCATCGTTCTACCCTTTCAGTCAGGTGCTGGCGCGCCGCATCCCCGCGGCAATGCGCAGCAACTCGACCTTCTTCTTCAACGTGTTTTCGAGGTGCCGGTTCAGGTAGACACTGGACGGATCGCGCTCCAGTGCCTGGCGAGCTTCGGCGATCGCCTGGTCGATCGCATGCAGGTTCTGCTCGAGCACACGGACGGTCGACGTATCGAGTTGCGCGCGACGCGCATCGAGCGCGGTCTCGAGTGTTGCGACCGCCTCGGCGTAAGGCGACTCGGCATCGGTTGTGCGCGTTGCGACCTGTTGGACGACCGGATCGGCCGGCAGCAGCGCGGTTCCGGGTACAGGGATGCCGCCAGCGAGCAGCCACGCGAAAGCACCGCCGGTGAGCATCAGGACAACACTTGCAGCCGCGAGTTGCGGGACGGTAAACGAAACCCGGATCGGCCTGCGCCTGGTGCGCTCGCTGGCGATATCGATGACCCGCAGCTCGGGCTGGGCGATACGCTGCGCGATGCCCTCCCAGAGGTCGCTCGCGGGCGGCGCGTCCTCGAGCAATTCAGCACGGCGGATCACCGCGCGCAGGTCGGCCAGCACCGCCCGACACGCTTCGCACTGTTCGAGGTGGCGCTCGAGCGCCACGCGGTCGGTGAGCGTCAGCTCATCGTCCAGATATTCGGAAAGTCGTCCAGTCCACTGATCCATCATCGTTCCTACGCCAGGTACTCGCGTAGCACCATGCGGGCACGGTGCAACTGCGATTTCGAGGTGCCCGCCGTGACCTGGAGCAACGCGGCGATCTCCTCATGTTTGAACCCCTCGACGTCGTGCAGAACAAACACCTGCCGGGCGCCTTCGGGCAATTTCTGCAGGGCGGCCTCGAGATCGATTCGAGCTTCGTTCGATACGCGCGGCGCCTCGGCTCGCTCGAAGGCGAACTCGTTTTCGATGTAGCGGGCGCGCTGCTTCCCGAGGTCTCCGCGGCGGGCAAGGATCACGTTGATCGCCAGCCGGTGCAGCCAGGTGCCGAACGCCGCTTCACCGCGAAACAGACCGAGCTTCTGCCACGCCCGGACAAACACGTCCTGCACTGCATCATCGGCGTGCTCCGTCCCGAGCATCCGCCGGGCTAGCGTGTGGACGCGTGCGATATGCCGATGGTACAACCGCTCGAAGGCGGTCGTATCCCCCTCGGCTGCACGCGCAGCGTCCAGCCGATCGGCGTCAACATTCACGGGCTTCGTCTCGCTCAGCGTCCCCAACACTCACGGTCCCGGTTCATCCTGCATTCCCGGTTTTGGATACTGGCTGGCTGGAAAGGGTTGGAATCTCGGTCCGGAACTCCCGGCGGGACAAGGTGGCGCCAACCGGAGGCGCAGCCTCAATCCCTCGATCCGCGTACATTGCTGCCCGAACCTTCGCAGGGGACACACTCGGAATGGCAATGGAAAACGTTCTCGCGCTCCAGGGCGGCGCTCGCTCGAACGGCGCTGCAGCCTACCGCATCGCGTTCCCGAACCGCGACCATCATGAAGCTGAGGTTATCGCGCGCTTCGACCAGCTCGCTGCCGGTGGACTGACCCTGCGAATGGCGCGGTCCTCGCCCGGTCGGTATGCGCTCCATGAGTTTGCCCGACACATCTCCCGCGTGAGCGCGCATAATGGCGCCGGCGCTCCACTCGTCATTGAGCGACCGGACGAACATACGTGGCGCATCCCCGATCATGACGGGACCGTCCTTTTCCGCTACACGGTATTCGGCGATCATGCCGACGGGACCTGCAACGGGATCGACAATACGCACGCACACCTGCAGATGCCGGCGACACTCGTGTACTCGCCGGCGCACCAGCGCGGACCGCACACGATCGCCTTCGAACTTCCGACCGGCGCAGGCTGGCGGATCGCCACCGCGCTCGCCGCGACGCAGGAACCAAACGTATTTGCCGCCCCCGACCTGCATACGCTGTTCGACAGTCCGGTCGAACTCTCGAACCATGCTCGACGCGACTGCGACGGTTTCAGCGTCGTGGTTCACCATACAGGCAGCGAGGCCGAGGTCGATGCCCTGCTCGAACCGCTGCAACGGATCATGCAGCAGCACGAGGCCGTCTTCGGTGAACGACCCGCGTTTACGAACGGCGCCTACCTGTTCATGATCGACGCATTGCCGTGGGTGTTCGACGATGCGATGGAGCACCGCGACTGCTGCGTCATCACGTTTCCGGGCACGCTGAAGGACGCATCCGGCCAGATCCTCGCGAAGGCATCGCACGAGTATTTCCACGCGTGGTCGATGGAGCGGCTGCGTCCGCGCTCGCTGGAACCCTTCGATTACACACGCGCAAACGCATCGCCGGAACTGTGGTTTGCAGAGGGCTTCGCGACCTATTACGGCACCCTTGCACTCGCACGCGCCGGACTCATCAGCACCGTACAGTATGCACGGATTCTCTCCAGCCTGCTGAACGATGTGGTGAACTCGCCTGCGCGGCTGCATCGCAGCGTTGTGGAGATGAGCATGCATGCACCGTTTACCGATGCAGCGGTGTTCGTCGATGCGCCGGTGTCACCGAATCTTCACACGCCATACGAAGCCTGGGGTGCGTGTATCGCGCTTGCGCTGGATCTGACGCTCCGAGCCGAATACCAGACTTCACTGGATATTCTGCTGCAACGACTCTGGGCACAGTTCGGCCGTCCGGAAATCCCATACACGAACCGCGACCTTGAAGCGACGCTCGCGGGGGTTACGCAGGATTCCGCCTTTGCGCATGCGTTTTTCGCGCAGTTCGTCTACGGAACTGCACTTCCGGATTATACGCGCCTGCTGGACCGGGCAGGACTCATCGTCCGCGCTTCCGCACCGGCATTGCCGACACTTGGGCTGTTCTGGGGCGGGGTGCAGAACGGCGCGCTCACGATCGGCAGTCACACCCAGGCGGGCTCACCGCTTTACGAGGCCGGAATCGACCGCGGCGATCAACTGCTGGCGCTCGACGGAACCGGAATTACCGGGCCTGCGGACCTGCAGAACCTGATTGCACGAAAGATGGCTGGGGATACAGTAGCGGTTACGTACCGCAAACGCGGGGAGCTACGCACACGCAGTGTCGTACTGGCTGGCTCACCCGCACTCGAAGTAATCCCATGCGAGGTGCTGGGACGAAGCCCAACTGCAGCCGCACTGAAACTGCGGAACGAGTGGCTGAGTGCGCGTTGATTCTGCCCGCGCACCGCAGGCCGGCTGGACATTTCGTCTGCGCACCGCAGGCCGTGTGGACATTTCGTCTGCGAACCGCAGGCCGGATGCAGTCTGATGAACGGCCTGGCTGGGCACGCACAGATTCATTGCGCACCTCGGCCCTATTTCCGCGTCAGCAGCAGCTCCTCGAACAGTGCGATCGCGCGCGGGTCGTTGGTCTGGCCCAGCCAGAACACGGCCTGTTTTACGATTCGGCGATCACCTCGTTTCCGGACAATGTCGATCAGTGCGGGCACAGCCTGATCACGCGGCATTTGTGAAAGCGCAAACACCGCGTGTTTTCTCACTTCGAAATCGTCCTCGCTGTCGATGATCTCGCGCAACCCGGACGAAGCCACGTCCGAGGCAGACAGACTCGCCCATAACACTGCCGCGCGCCTGACCTCGATCCTGATCGTCGGGTCACGGGCCATCTCCAGGAGCTCCTGATCGACATTACTGCTGTCGGCGAGGGTAGCAGCAAAGAGGAGATCGTGTGCCGAATCGTGTGAGCGTTTTGCGAGCGCGAGCAGCACATCAGCGGCGGTGGGAGCCGCTACGCGGCCGAGGTCTGCTGTTACACGATCAGAATTGCGCCAGCTCCCACCCACATAGGCGCGCACATCTCGTACGCGCCCGCTCGCAACCGTAAGGGTCACACGAACCGGCCCGCTGATACACTCCGAAGTCCACTCATCCGTATTGCTGCTGTTGATTCTGGTTCTGCCGTCGCGGAAGTGCACGCGCGCCTGGCCGTCGGGACCGGTTACCCGGATAATCGGACCGCCATCCCCACAGACATTCGAACGCGGTGTAAAAGTCAACCGGACATCGCCGGACGTCCGAAGAATCCGATCGGTGTGCAACTGCCCCGATGCAGGTGTGGTGATCAGCGTAATCGCGAGCAGTGCCGTCGCGCTCGCCACGGCGATCGGCAGCAGCACGCCTGCGCGGCGCTTCGTACGCTCGCCGTCTGAACACTCAGCGACATTGCTGCGTCTCGCGTGCATCGGCATGCCTGCCCCGATCTTCATACCGTCACTTCCCTTCGCGGATGATGTCGAGAATTGCCTGAGCGGCCCGTGGATCCTTCGACTGACCGAGCCAGAAGATCGCCTGTTTCCTGAGTTCAGTGTCCTGCTCGGCTTTTGCGATCTCGATCATCTTGTCGACAATTTCACGATCCCGCCGCTGCGAGTAGACGAAGATCAGGTATTTCTTGAGTTCGCGATCGGCGGACCGGTTCCACAGCGCAACCAGGTCAGCGGCCGGCGTGGCCTGCATCTGGCCTGCCCAGAACAGCGCTTTCTTGCGCACCTCGATCGATTCGTTCGCGTCGAGCGCAATGGTCATCAGCCAGCGGCCATTCTCCGATCCGGAGCGCTGTGAGACGGAGAACAGCACCCGCTCCTTCAGCTCCGGCTCACGCAGCTTCGAGTAGAGCGTCCGCAGGTACTCACCGTTCTCGGCGCTGGAGCGCTGACCGAGCCAGAAGATTGCATCTGCACGCAACGCGACCGGCCCATCGTTACGTTCCGCCCAGGTACGCAGGATCTGCCCGGCGCGAGGCGAATGGTTCTGAGACAGGGCGAAAATCGCCTGCTTGCGTGTTTCGTAATCGGTCGCGGTGTTCAGGACCTGCTCGATCGCGCTGACCGCGCGGTCGGTGTTTACCTGCGACAACCAGAACACAGCGTTCTTGCGAACTTCGAGATCGGTGTCCGTCTTCGCGATATCGAGCAGGATGTCTTCCTTCTCGCCGGTGTTGCGCAACTGCGAGACGATGAACATGGCCTTGCGACGCAACGGCGCGTTGCACGCGTCCTTCTTCGCGAGCACTTCCTTGATGATCGGCAGGGCCAGTTCGGCGTCCATCTGCATCAGCGCGTTCAATGCGGAGGTGCGGACATCATCGTCCGCATCGGATGCGCAACTGGTTGAGCTGGCTGCAGTCGCGGCCTGGACGACCGTTACCGCCGCAACCGCATTGCCGGAGCGCGCCAGTTCGCCGTTGATGCGCAGGAGCAGCGTTTGTGCATCGGAGTTGGTCGCCGCGTCCGCGTGGCGCTCCTTCTGCTGCTCGAGCAGTTCTACCGCGCGTGTCAGGTTTGATTCCCCACCGATTCGATACAGCGCGAACGCCTGGTAGTAGTAGGAGTCTGGCGTGTACGTCGAACGCGGGAACTCACGAATAATGCGTGCGAACAGATCCGCCGCTTCCCGGTAACGCGAGTCGTTCAGTCGGGAACGCGCCTGGCGGTACAGTGAATCCGCCGGGTCCTGCCGGTTCCAGGCAGGTGGGGCGACGGTGCGCAATCCCGCCGTGCCGTTGATCCGCGAAATTCGGGCGGTGCGATTGGGTTGAACCCTGTCCACGGACGCTGCGGCGCCAAATCTCTGCAGGCTGCTTGCGCTGTATCCAACTCCCTGTGCGTTCGCCGGCACAAAAACGATCGCGGCCAGTAGTGCAAGGGTCGAGTAGCTGCGTATCATCCTGTATTCTCCGTCGTTAGATCCCGATCGCCGTGCCTGCGGGCACTGCCGCACGCAGTCGGGGCAGGACGTCTGTTTTCCTGATTCCCTGCTGAATCAGATCCGTCTCCTGCCGGGACTGCGCAGCAGGATTTGCGATCTGCGCGAGGATCAACTCGAGGTCTTCGAGCAACCCCGCCATACGCGGGTCTGTAGCCGCGGGTGAGTCCAGCAGCAGCCGCGTCGTCGAAAGCATGTCTTTCGCCCAGGACGTGACCTGGTCGTCAATCGACCCGGTCTCGATCGATGTGAGCAGCACCTCCGCGCGGCTCAGGTGCTGCACCGCGACCAGTGTGTATGCGGTATTGTTCGACGCAGGCGCGGTTTCCGGCCGCGCCTCACTTGCCACGCGGCGTTCGCGTGCAAAGTCGACCGCCTTGCGTTCATTCAGCGGCAGGCGCACATCGGAACCGGTGTCTTCTCCGGAGCCTGTTTCGCGGGGCCGCTCAACACGTGGTGTCGCGTCGGCGATCGGCGAGGCCGCCGGTTCTGCGGGGCGCATCGACCATCGTCCCAGTCCGATTCCGACCGCGAGCACCGCGGCAGCGCCGACACCCCAGGCCAGCCACACCGGTGCCAGCCGGCGCGGTCTGCGGTTGCGCTGGAAACGGCGCGCCTGCTCGATGTTCGCCCACATCGCTTCGCGCGGGACCGATGGCACCGGATCGAGCTCCTGTATCGCGTTCTTCACAAAGTCATCAAATCCAGCATGATCACTCATAGCGCCCATTCTCCGGCGAAATCGGCCAGCGCCTGCCTGAGCTTCTGGCGCGCCCGTGAGAGCCGCGCCTTGGATGTCCCGACCGGCAGGCCGAGCACCCCGCCAATTTCCTCATGTGTGTAGCCCTCGACGTCGTACATCACGAACACCGTCTTGTATCGTTCCGGCAGCGAGGCGATCGCATTCCGCAGCCGCGTCTTCAGGTCGGGCTCTGCTTCTCTTCCCGCGGCGAACACCGCGCTCGCTTCATCCAGCGGCGACTCGCGCTCGCGATGTCGCTTCAGCTTGCGCAACCCGTTCAGCGAAACACTCACCGTGATTGCGTGCAGCCAGGTCGATAACGCCGACTTGCCCTGGAAGTCCGCCAGCCGATCGAACGCCCGCAGAAACGCCTCCTGCGTGAAATCCTGCGCGAGATCCGCATCGCCGCCGGCCAGCCGGTACGCCAGGCGATACACACGGTCGACATGCAGATCGTAGAGCCGTCGCTCCGCCGCCGGGTCGCCCGCAATCACACGCTGGATAAGTTCGGTTTCGGTCACTGTGTTGTTCGGTTCACGTCGTTCGTATCTGCTCTGACACAGGCTGCCCGCATTCGGTTGCGTTCTCATCGGAAGCCGGCACGCAGCCGATTCCTTCTACCGAGCGGCCGCAGGGTCGGGCACGGGCCGCGATCGGACGATCTCTTTCCGCCGCAGGACCACGCGGCACCGGTTCTGCTCCGGAGAAGGCTGCCGTTCCCGTTGTCGCAGTTCCGCGACAGCCAAACTCGAATCGTCGAACGTGCCCGATCGAACCCTTGCGCGCCTCCGTATTGTACGGAGACAGACGCTCCATTCAGGTAGAAAACAAGGCATGCGTTCTCCGCGGCGTGCAATTCAGTTGCAGTTGGACTTTGAAGCTGCGCCAGAGCCCATTCGGGTGCTCAGCGCCGAGGCATTCGTCGCGCAGCTCGTTTCGCGACGGGTCAGGTATGTGGGCTGTGTGCGTTTCAAAAATAACCGGAATCGCATCATCAGCCTGGGGGCAGACGGCAGTACGCTCCACATCCACTCCTGCTTCCGGGAGTCCCCCGACTCGGTGCTCGATGCGGTCGCAACCTTTCTGAAAGCGGGGCGCCGCTCGCAGGCCTACCGGGAGGCCATCGAGGTACTCCGCGAGTATTGTATCGAGAGAGGACGGGCTGGAGGCTGGGCGGCTGAGGCCGACGATGCCGAGGTAATCGCCTCCGCGCGCAGGCTGCCCTGCTGCGGGACGCCGCAGCAGCTCGCTTTCCTGCGCGAACTCTACCGTCGTCTCAACGCGGTCCACTTCGAGGCCGGCCTGCCGGCCTACATCCACCTGCGGGTGAGTGACCGTATGGCCAGCCGTTTCGGCCATATGCGCTACCACACCCTGCGCGGTGGCGAGCGGGTCGCGCTCGAGATTGCGCTCAATCACAACCTTTTTCTGCAGGGTAACGAGCGCAATCTGGTGGACACGATGCTGCACGAGATGACGCACGTAGAGGCCTGGCTCGAGCACGGGCACCGGGCGCATGGTGCCGTGTGGCGTCGCATCGCACGACGAGTCGGCTGCGAACCTCGTGCATGTAGTGGTCGGCTCATCCGCCGCCGCCGGAAAGGTGGCCCGCCAATCACACGCGTTCCCGATCTGACCTGGCTGCCCCCGCTCGAGCCGTCGCCCATTCGCCAGGCGGTCTGATCCCGCGGGGGCCGTACCTGCTCGTGGCACCACACATGCAACACAAAACGGCACTTGCAGCCAGGAGGAGGGGGCATGCAGCATCGTGATCCGGTTTGTGGGATGATGGTGGATGAAAGCGAGGCCGCAGCAGAATCTGTTCACGGCTCGCACCACTACTATTTCTGCTCGATCAACTGCCGGAACCGCTTCGAAAACAACCCGGCCCAGTTCCTCGGGTCGGCTCGAGACGGCGAAGAACTCGAGAAGCATGAAGCGCCGTATACGGTGACCGACAATATCGCCGCACCAAAATTCGGGGCGGCGGGGAGCGGCGGAGCGGAATTCGAGCGACTTCCCGAAAGGCATACCGACGAGGACAGTACGGACACCTGATTGCGCTGCCGGGCAGACGCTCCGGTAAGTGTCTGTTTCAGCGCTGCCCGGCAGTTCGCACGTGACGCCTTGTCATGTGCGGGAAAATCCCCATTTTGAGGCGTCCCTTCGGACCATCCGCATACGCACCACACCACAAGGACAGGATGAGGATTTCAGCCACGCGCGGCTGCGCCGGGGCTCTGCCGTTGCTGGCCGTGTTCGCCTGTATGGCACTTCCGACCGCGCTGCACGCGCAGCAGAAAACCAGCATCAGCTTCGCAGAGGCCGGGTTGACGCGTGTTCAGGAACGGCTCCCTGCACCAGCCTTCCTGCCGGGACCTGCGTTACTCCAGGACCCGCAGGAGCCCACCAGGGCCGAACAGATGACCACCTCAGGGTTTTTCCTCGGGATCGTCGGGATGCTGGCAGGCGCAGCGGTGGGCAGCGGCGTTGGAAGCGCGCATTGTGGAGGCGACTGTATATCCCGCTACGCGGCAGGCGGCGCAAGCATCGCGGGCGCGCTGCTGATCCCGGTCGGCGTGCGCATCGCCAACGACGACGATCACAACCCGCTGATCTCCTACGCGGCCTCGCTCGCGACGGGGGCGGCGCTGTGGGCGGGATTCAACCAGATCCCGGGCAGGCCGGTTGCGCTTTCGCCGTTTGTGTCCGCACCCCTGCAGGTGTGGCTGGTCAGCAAGCTCGAGACCCGATAGCCCCGGCGGGGCTGCTTCAACCTGCCACCCTGCCCGGATTCCGGCCGATCCTCTAATTCCCGCTCGCCGGGAGCGGCAGGCGTACCAGCGGACTCTCGTTCCCGCTGCGGTCGATCGCGCTGACCGCGACAGCGTCGGCTTTGCGCCCGGAGTGTTCCAGCGGGTACGAAGTGTTCACGCTCGACACCACCTCCGCATACCACTCGCCGCCGATCCTCAGCCGCACTCCGTACAGGAACGGCTGCTCCGTTCCCGCCGGTTCAATGATGATCTGCGGCTTGGCGGAGCGTGCGTCGATACGGACCCGCGGTTCGGCGGGCGGAGTGTCGTCCAGCCACGGAGTTGCCGGTACAAGCGCGTCGTATGCATACGCGCTTGTTGCGAGCGAGTCCGCGATTCCGCCGCGATTGCGCAGCAACGAATTCATGCTGAAGTGGATGTTGCCGCTTGCTCCGGGGTTCTCGCGCGTCAGGGCGATCTGCTCGAGAATCTCCGCTGCGGTCCACCGCTGTTTGTCGGCGAGGATGCGATGCGCCGCGTTGCCCGGCCAGATGTGACGATGATGGACGTTCTGGCCGGCCCACCACTTGAGCAGCGTCGGGTAGCTCTGCTGTGGCGCATCGATCCGCCAGTAGAGTTGCGGCGCGAAATAGTCGAGCCAGCCTTCCCGCAGCCACTTGCGCGAGTCGGCAAACAGTTCCGTGTACGCATCGAGTCCGCGCACGGGCTCCGGATGACCGGGCCGCCAGATGCCGAACGGACTGATGCCGAATTTGACCCAGGGTTTCTCGGCGCGGATCGCCGCGTAGAGTGACCGGACCAGCGTGTCGACGTTCGAGCGCCGCCAATCCGCACGGCTGAGTGTGCCGCCGTTCGCCCTGTAGCGATTCCAACTGCGATCGTCCGGGAACTGGATCAGGCGGCCGCGACGATCGTGTTCCTGGTAGGGATAGAAGTAGTCGTCGATGTGCACGCCATCGATGTCATAGCGGCGCACGACATCGGTGATCACCTTGATCGTGTGCTGGCGCACGGTGGCCTCGCCCGGATCCATCCACTGGAAGGGGCCGTACCGGTGCACCAGGTTCGGATGTGTGCGGCTGATGTGGGTCGGCGCAGCGGGTCCGCTGTTCGGGCCGGTGTAGTAGCGCGCGCGGTACGGATTGAACCACGCATGCAGTTCCAGGCCGCGCCTGTGCGCTTCCTCGATGGCAAACTTCAGCGGATCGTAGAAAGGCTCGGGTCGCTGCCCCATTCTGCCCATGAGGTATTCCGACCACGGCTCGTAGGGCGAATCGTACAACGCGTCGGCGCCCGGCCGCACCTGGAAGATGACGGCATTCAGGCGCATGCGCTTCGCCTCATCGAAGAGCTTGATCAGCTCGGCTTTCTGCTGCTCGACGGGAAGCCCGCGCTTCGACGGCCAGTCCATATTTCCAACGGTGGCGATCCACACGCCGCGGAATTCGCGTGGCAGCGGCGGCGGCTCATCGTCGAAGCGCACAGCAGAGACGGTCTGATCGGCGGCACGATGTGCACCGAGCAGCGGCGGCGCGATGACGGCCGCCCCGAGCAGGAATACAATCTTCGTCGATCGCTTCATAACTGCCGATTGAGAGGACACCGATACTACTCCTGCCCCGCAGACTTCTGAAGGTTCCACTGCCTTGCGCGTGCCATGCGCCAGACCGGCTGAACAGCGAAAACCTGGACGGTACCAATCAGAAAAAGCCTCGCCGTTTCCGGCGAGGCTTTCTCAGGTCACAATGGCCCGGTCGCAGCCGGGAACCAGGGGCGGGGCTAAATTCGCACACCTGTCGCGCGCGACCAGCGATCCGTCGCAGCCGCGAACTACTGCCGGCAAGGCTGATTCGGGTCAGTCGGCTTCTCGCCGTCGACTGCGGGCGGCTGTGGCAGGCCGGCAACGCGCATCGCGACATCGTGAATCAACTGCGTGACATTGCGCAGCTTCGAGTAATCGATGTACTGCGGCTCGTCCGTGACCTGATGGTAGTCCGCGTGACTGCCGGTGCTAAAGAACGCGACCGGGATGCCGTACCGCGCGTACATGTAGTGGTCGCTTCTGCAGTAGTACTGTTCCGGGTGGCCCGGCGCGTCGTACTGCAGGTCGAACTTGAACGGCTGTGCGCGTTCCTTGTTGACCGCCTCGATCACATCGCCGAGTTCATTGGACAGCCGGCGCCAGCCGATCAACTGCAGGTAATCCGGGCCGCCTGCCTCTTCTTCGCCCGGGCCGCCGCGGCCGATCATGTCGATGTTGAGCGCCGTAACGATCGAATCGCGCGGCACGGTCGGGAAGCGCGTGAAATGGTTGGCGCCTATCAGGCCAAGCTCCTCCGCAACGTGCCAGACAAACAGCACGGAGCGCTTTGGCTTGTTATTGGCCTGCGCCATCGATTCCGCGATCTCGAGCAGCGCGACGGTGCCGGAGCCATCGTCATCCGCGCCGTTGAGGATCGAATCGCGGCGCGCGGGGCGGATCGCACGGAGGCTATCGAGGTTGACGCGAATGCTCGCGCGTTCCTGCTGGCTCAACGAACGCCCGAGTTCGAGTTCGCGACGCCGGGCTTCGAGGTTCACGGCCCGCAGCGAATCGTGGTCGACACTTGTTTCTGCGACCGGATCGTGGTCGCTGTGCGCGCCGATCGCCACGAACTGGCCACGCAGCTTCGCATCCGTGCCCGGCAACATCGCGACGACGTTGCGTGCGACCAGCGGTTCTTCCGTAATTACCCGCCGCCCGGTCGCCTTCCCGCCGGTTGCCCCCGGCTGCAGCGTCGTTGCGGAGGCGCCGAGCGCCTTATTTGCCGCCGCATCCGACAGGTAGTACATCGGCGGGCCACTCGTCTCACCATCCTGGTAGGCCGGGCCATCCGGATCGCCGAAGAAGGCAACGACCTGCGGGAACACCGGGCCGAACCCGGCGATTCCGACCGCCACCGCCTGGTCGAAGCGGTTGCTGTTCCCGATCGAAGGCACGCCCTGCCGGAGTACCTGCAGGGACGAAAGTCGCAACACCACAAACCGGCCGTTCGCCTGGTCAGCGGAAATCCACGTGGTGCTGTCGTCGATAAAGCCGCCGTAGACGACCTCGGCAGTTGTGAAGTTCGCCTGCGCTCCCGATTCCGGTACGGAAATGAAATCCGTCCGTACCGTGAGTGGCGCGCCGTCCACGCTGATTTCGTTGACACTCGTAACCCGGTTCACGAAGGGCACAGCCTGGAAATACGTGCCGTTCTCGCCGGCAGGCTGCAGCCCGAGCCGCCGCATTTCCGCGGCGATGTAATCCGTGGTCTTGATGTGACCGGGGCTCCCCGTCGGCCGACCGGCCATCGAGTCGTCGGCGATTTTGTAGAGCCGCTCGCGCAGATCGGCTTCAGTGATTTCGGGCGTGGTCGCCAACCCGGCGGCAGGTGCCGGCTGTGCCGGAACCGGCGCACTTTCGCGCCCCTGTACCGCACACGCACCCACCAGCGCAGTCCCCGCCAGAAGTGCGGCAATCCGTCCGGAAAATTTCGACATTACGGAGATTCCTCCAGAGAAGGAAAAAAAGTCGCATCAGAGTACACTGTGCACCCCCACCTGGTCCAATCCCTGGCGCACTGCACAGCAACAAAAATGGGAGGCCCTTTGGACCTCCCACATTCGCTGCAACGCAATCCTGTCTTGTCGGTGCGTTGCGCGGGACAGCACGTTCCCAACCACACCCGCGAGATCAGCCGGCCGCCACCAACAACTCGCTCCGAACCTCGACACCGTGCGCCGCGAGAATTACCATCGCCTCTTCACCCTCGATGGTCTCCCGCTCGAGGAGCGCCTGCGCCAGGGCGTCGAGCGCGTCGCGATGGGCGGTGAGGATCTCGTGCGTGCGCGCATAGAGCCGGTCGAGCATCGCGCGTACTTCTGCATCCATGCGCGACTGCATCTCGCCTGAAAGCGGGGCCGACTGATCGTCGTAGATCACAAGCCCGGTCTGTTCGCCCATGCCGAGGCGGTAGACCATCCGACGGGCAATCCGGTTCACCTGGACCAGGTCGCTCTCCGCACCACCCGTGATGTTGTCGACACCAAACGCGATTTCTTCCGCTACCCGGCCGCCCAGCCCCTTGATGATCTGCCCTTCGAGGTAGCGCTTCGAGTGCAGGTGCCGGTCGTCATCGGGGGAAAAATACGCAACTCCCATGGCCTGCCCGCGCGGCTGAATCGTCACCTTGTGCAGGCCGTCTTCGGGGCATGCGACGACCCCGGCGAGGGCGTGACCAGCCTCGTGCCATGCGACGGTCTGCCACTCGGTATCGTTCGCGCGGAAGCCGACGCGCTCCTTGCCCAGCAGCATACGGTCGCGCGCAATTTCGAAATGCTGCCAGCTCACCTCGCGCGAGCGCTCCCGCACCGCGGCGATCGCGGCCTCGTTCAACAGCCCGGCGAGTTCGGCGCCGCTGGAACCGGGCGTAAGCCGGGCCAGCCTGCGCAGATCGACATCCGCGCCGAGGGGCACGCGGCGGTTGGTCGCGTGCAGGCGCAGGATCGCCTCCCGCCCGTCCACCGTAGGCAGCGCGACCGTGACCGTGCGATCGAAGCGCCCCGGGCGACGCAGCGCATTGTCCAGCTCTTCGGGGCGGTTTGTCGCCGCAATGACTACGACCCCATCACTCGGGGAGAACCCATCCATCTCGACGAGGAGCTGGTTGAGCGTGCGGTCGTCCTCGTTATGCGATTTGTTCCTGCCGCGAATGCCGCCGAGCGCGTCCAGCTCGTCGATGAAGATAACGCCGCCCTCTTTGCGTGCCCGCTTGAACAGCGTGCGGATCCGCTGCGCACCCATCCCGACAATGAAGCCCGTGACCTCCGAGCCGGACAGGAAGAAGAACGGCACGCCGGCTTCGCCCGCCACCGCGCGGGCGAGCAGCGTTTTTCCGGTCCCGGGCGGTCCGACCAGCAGCATCCCCTTGGGCACACGCGCGCCCAGCGCCGCGAACGTCGCCGGCTCCTTCAGGAATGTGACCAGTTCGCGCAGCTCATCGGCGGCGCCCTGCGTACCCGCGACATCGGCAAAACTCGTGGTTGCGCGCCCCGCCTTCTCGCCGACCGACTGCCCGAACACGCCCTGTGTCCGCAGTCCCATATAGACCAGCAGCGCCAGACCGATCAGCAGCGTCGCCTGGATCGCAATGCCTCCCCAGAACCGGTAGCCGCCGCTCGTCGAGGGATCTGCGAAACTGATTTCGATACCTGCTGCACTCGCCCGTTCGAGCAGCGACTCGATCTGCTCGAGCGGATACACGGTTACAAAATCAGGCTGCTCCGATGCGCTCGTCTTCCAGTTTCCGAAGATCGCTTCACCCGTTTCGATCGAAAGCGAGGATACACGCCCGCCATCGATTACTCGAGTCAGCTCGGTCCAGGTGAGCGTGGCCGGTTCGACCGACGAATTATCCGGGAATGGCAAAAGCAACGCGATGGCGATGAGCGCCGTCGCAGGAAGCCAGATTTTCCACGTAGACAGGACCGGTCTGCGGTTGCTGGAACGCGCCTCAACACGGCGCGACAGCCCCTGCTCGGCATCGTGCATGGGACTTCTCGATTCAAGGACTTCTGAGGGATAAAAAAGCCGGAAGAACGCGTGGCAACCGGCCTCCAACTATAACCCGCTCACCGGGATGGGATCCATCCGGCGCGCGCCGCTGGACGCAGCCTCGCCACGCCCCTCACCAGTCCTTTCCCAGCATCCAGTCGCGGGGTCGCTGGTGGCAGGGATGGACCGTTCCCGAAGCTCCCGGCACCATATACACGGGCCAATTCCGTTCCGGTTCTTCCAAGTGGGGTCCCGCCACTCTGAATTCTGGCACTGATTCTGTTGATTGCGCAGTCCTGCTGATAAGTTTTTCGCCCTTTTTTTGTCTGGCATCTTTTGGAGGCGGTTGTTATGCGGGATTGCGTGGGAAAGGAACGCGGTGCCGGCCGGCTGATCGCATATGGGTTGGCGATGGTACTGGTTGGCGGATGCAGTGAATGGGGCACGGACCTCGGCGGAAGTCCGTACACCCCCGAAACCGCTGGACTGCGACTGTCGTGCACGGCCAGCGTGCACGCGCCGAGCGTGCGCTGCGGAGCCCTGGGGAACACGCCCGGGCAGGCAATCGTGATCGGCGGCCAGGGGCAGAATATTCTGCTCTCGAGCACAAACGTCAGCTACGATGCCGGAACCGAAATTTTCTCGTTTGATGTTGCCGTTCAGAATCTGCTGAATGAGGCGATCGGCACGCCGGACGGGACTACGCCGGATCCGGAGGGCATCCAGGTGTTCTTTCATACCGGTCCCACGGCAACAAGCGGGTCGGGCATGATCACGGTAGCCAATCCGGACGGCGTCGGTGCGTTCACCGCGATCGACCAGCCGTACTTCACGTACAACGATGTGTTGGCAAAAAATCAGGTTTCGTCTGTAAAAACCTGGCAGTTGAACGTCCCATCCACGGTGAACTCCTTCAGCTTCACGGTTTTCCTCGAGACCGACATCCAGCCACTCCTCGTGATCAATGAGGTCATGGTGAATCCGTCGGGGCCGACGTCGAGCGATACGGATCTCGAGTGGTTCGAGCTTTATAATGCCGGCAGCAGGGCAGTCGACCTGCAGGGTTTCGTGATCGCAGATTCCGCGGCCTCCGGCCGGCGCCCGTATCACATGATCTCCTCGTCGGTGGAAGTTCCGCCCGGCGGCTACGTCGTCCTCGGCAATTCGACCAACACGACCGTTAACGGCGGTGCCATGGTCGATTACGCCTATGGCACTGCCCTGTCGCTGGCCAACTCGCTGGATGCGGTCAAGATCGCGCGGGTTGTAGGGCTCGACACGCTGACAATCGATCGCACGCAGTATTCCAGCGCGTCTGTGTCAGCGGTGAACGGCGCTTCCCGGGAGCTGATCAATCCCGCGCTCGACAACAGCAATATGGATGGCTCCAACTGGGCGACTGCACTCGTGACCGCGGTTTATGGATCAGGCGGGCGTGGTACCCCGAGGGCGCAGAACTCGACGTTTACGCCCTGACGGGCACCCGTGCAGCCCTGATGGTGTATCGGCCGACGGATGAACCAGCGAACCTGGATGCGCGGCGCAGCAGTGACCGTTGTGCTTCTGCTGCCCGCGAATGCTCGCGCACAACACGCGCACACTCCGTCGGCCGATATCGGTGTGGACTGGGGCGTTCACGCCATCGGCCTGCTCACACACGCCACACCCGCACTGGCAGGCCGCGATCTCACAGAAGCCTATCTCACCCAGCCCAACATCTTCCTGCACCTGAACGCGCTCGAGAACCGCGTGAGTTTCACCGGTACGCTGAACCTCGAGGGACTCACCCTCGAACGAGGCGAGCTGAACGCGGGCACGTGGGGGGAAGGCTACATTGATCGCAGACACCCGCACACGTACCTGCACGAAGCGGTGTTGAGTGCAGGGCAAAACCTTGCAGGCACCGGATTATCCGTTTCTGCCGGCCGCGGCTTCGCCCCGTTCGGGACCGACGACCCGATGGTTCGCCCCTTCGTCAAATTCCCCGCCAATCATCACCTCGCCCAGGTCCTCGAACGCCTGGTGCTGATCGGGGCGGTACGGCGTGGGCCGGTCCTGTTCGAAGCCGGAGTTTTTAACGGGAGCGAGCCGCTCGGTCCCCATGACCTCGGGGATCTCGATCGCTTCGCCGATTCCTGGGCCGCGCGGCTCACCGCCACCCCGGTGGCCGGACTGGAACTGCAGGTCAGTCACGCGCGCGTGAGGTCACCCGAAGTGCCGACGGGCGGCGGGCTCGATCAGGCAAAGTGGAGTCTGTCTGCGCGTTACGAGGACGAGGCTGTCTACGCATTGGTCGAGTGGGCGCGCACGGGCGAGTTGCGCGCGTCAAAGGAACTGTACGCGCTTCCATCGGTGCTGGGCGAAGCGGCATACCGCTACGGCCTCTGGCGCTTGGCAGTGCGAGCGGAACGAACCCGACGAACCGAGGACGAGCGTACCCACAGCAACTTTCGCTCACCCTGGCCGCATACCGACGGACACGTTTTCGGCTTCACCGACTGGCAGATCTACAGCGCATCGGTCGGCCGCACGTTGCCGACAGGCGGGCTGCGCACGATGCCGTTTATTGAAGTTTCGCACCAGCGGCCGGAGCCGCACACCCGGCCGACGCTGTTCGACCCTGAGGAGTTGTACGGGTCCTCACGGCTGTGGAGCCTGAATCTTGGTATCCGGATCGGTGCCGGCCTGAGCCATGCCCGCATGGGCCGCTACGGCGTAGCCGCACACTGATCTTGTCAGATCGGCCTGAACGGAAACGTTCCATCCTGTCGACCCTGCGTTTCTGCAGACGGAACAACATGCCCCTTCGAATTCCGGCCGCGCTTCTGCTGCTCTCCCTCGTGACGACGGCCTGTGATCAGCAGCCAGGTGAACCGGGAGACAGGACCCCTCCGAACGATCCCGTAGAACTTCCGGTGATCGGACTGGGTGCGGTGAACGACCGGTTCACGTCGGAGATCGCGGTGCTGGACAACACCGGGTATACGGGAACCTGGAGTCGTCGCAACAACATCCCGGGCAATGCCGTGAAAATCTGGGATCTCGAGCCTGCGGTCCCCGTGCTGCTCGATTCGATTCTGGTGGAAGGCGCGGGAACAGTTGGGGATCTGCAAATCTCGGACGATCGATCACTCCTGGTCGTCGCCAACGAGTACGATCCGAACGGCGCGATCACGATCTTCAGCCTCGCGGATCCGCGCTCACCGCAGCCGATCATTCGCTTCAGCACTCCCGAGATTGCGCGCGGCGTGCATACGGTCAAGCTCGCGCGGCAGGCCGGCAGGCTCTACGCGTTCCTGAGTATCAATCCGACGAAACAGGCGGCGGCGCACCTGGTCATTGTCGACATTACTTCGCCGGGGCAGCCACAACAGATCTTCGCGGCTGCGATGGGGAACCCGTACGTGCACGATGTATTCGTGCGCGACGGCCTGCTGTTTACCGCACTCTGGCATGACGGCCTCACAGTCTGGGATATCGGCGGCGGCGGGCGTGGCGGCTCACCCTCTGCGCCGGTTGCGCTCGGCAATGTGAAGACGGTCAACGGCCATGTTCACAACGTCTACTGGTACCACAATCAGCGGACCGGTGAAAAGCGGTATCTGTTTATTGGAGAAGAACAGGTCGCGAATCCTTCGGCCGGCGACATCCACGTAGTGGATGCGGCAGACTTCACGAAGATGAAGGAAGTCGCGGTCTATCATCGGCCCCGGTACGGCACGCACAACTTTGCCGTCGACGAGTCACGGGGGATACTCTACGCCGCCTACTACGAAGCCGGGGTGCGCGCACTCGACATTACCGGAAACCTGCACAGTTGCGGGGCAATCGAACGCACCGCGGATGGACGCTGCGATCTGCTGCTCATGCATCGCGAGGTCGGGTACGCGCTGAATGATCGCCTGGTAAAGATCTGGGGCGTGGCCCTCAACGACTCGCACCTGTTCGCATCCGACATGCAGTTCGGCATCTGGAAAATCGATAACGCCGCACTGCGACAGAATCGCTGAGCATACCGGCGGCTCAGCCCAGCTTTGCGAGCTGCTTACGAATCAGCCTGTCACGCCAGCGATCGGGGAGCTTTTCAACCATGATCCGCATGCGCGCCTTGCTTCCGACCACGTAGCGCGTCTTCGGCCTTGTCGCAAACAGCGCGTGTTCGACCACACGTGCGACGTGATCCGGCGGCAGCCCGCCAGCCGTTCCGTTCAATGCCTTCTTCTGCAGTGCATCGACAATCCGGCCGTAATACTCGAAAAACCGGGGCGGCATACGTTCGGTCATACGACGCGCCGCATTGACCGACGTGTCCCAGATCGGCGTTGCGATCACACCCGGCTCGACGATCGTGACGTGAATGCCCCAGCCGGCCAATTCGACCCGCAGTGCATCGGTCAATGCTTCCAATGCGAACTTCGATGCGGAATAGGGGCCCATGAAGGGAAGCGCACTGCGCCCGGCCACCGACCCGATGTTCACGACCCGGCCCCGCGACTCGCGAATGAGCGGAAGCAGCGCCTGCGTGACCGCAACCTGGCCGATTACGTTGATTTCGAACTGCCGCCGCATTTCCTCGATCGGGAGGAACTCGAGTGGCCCCGCGACGGCAACTCCCGCGTTGTTCACGACGCCGGCGAAGGTGTCGCTGCCGAGCGTCGCACGAACCTGTTCGGCAGCCAGGCGGACCTGGGCGGCATCGGTGACGTCGAGAAAAAGCGGCGTCACCCGGTCACTCAACGCCCGGAGCATGTCCGCATCGCGGTCGCTGCGGACACCCGCGTATACCCGATGGCCGCCACCCACCAGCCGTTCGACACACGCGCGGCCGATCCCCTTCGCCGCGCCGGTGACCAGAACTGCTCTCACCCCGCCCTCCCTGTCCATTGTCAGCATGTCGGGCCAGTTCACAGCGACCCCGGTATGACGCGTAGCTCCACGCCCGTTGCGCCTGCAAATGCGTGTATTTGCAGAGCTTGCGCAATACTGGCGGCGCGGGTGAAACCAAAATGTGCGCGCCGCCGTACGGGATCATGCGCCTCGCAGTCCGGGAAGCAACCCTTTCAGGTGCAGGCGCGTCTAACACTACAGAAGGAACAACACTTCGTATTTTGCCCGCCACCATATCCTACCTGAAATAGTGCGCGGAACGGCCCGAAGGTTTACTAGGAATCGCCTTCGGGCCGTTCATTTTGGGAGCCCCTCTCGCACGCACGCATGATCCCCGGAACCACGACCCTGTCGATACGCAACCGGCTTGCTGGGCAGCGGTGTTGGCGGCATCCTTTGCGGATGCAGAGACTGAAACGGATCATCACGCTCTCCCTGCTGCTGGCGGGGTGCGGCGCTTCGCGCGACGACGTAATCGAAGCGCAACTGGCCCAGGCCATTCAAACCACCGGTGGCGAACTGCGTCTAGCCCGGTACGTGCGTGGGGAGTGGGACCGGTTCTGTAAAGTGAATGCGGGTACCACGCCTGCCTCGATCGACAGCCTGCTCGGTTTTCCGTGGCCGGGGGCAAAACGCGCGGGCATGACGGACAATGACAACGCCACGCTGCTGATCTTCATTCGTAATGATGTGGTGGCCGAAGACGTTCTGTTCCCCCGCGACAAAGGCCGCTTCCCTGGGGGTAACTACTGCATGACCCGCGAAACCGCGCGATTCCAGGTGGTCCAGGATACGACGGATCCGGGTGCCCGCGATCTCATTCCGATCGATTCCACGCGCATGTGAATATGGGTGGGGACTGGAATGATGCTGGCGTGATGCTCCATCTTGGGGGTAATACCGCACCTGGCCCCGTTTAGCGGGCCTGTTCCGACCAACGGAAGTTGCGGGACGGTGTGCGCGCCCCCGCGCCTGAAGGAGAAATGATGGGTGGTCTTTCGATATTCATGCTGACAACAGCCGTGGTCGTCATGATCCCGGTGCTGCTCCAGATTCGGATGCGGGAAACGCGAGCCCGTGAAGTCTGGGGCTTTATGGTTTTTGCGGCCGGGCTTCTGGTGATTGCCGCGGCGGACACCACAGTCGGCCGCCCCCGGTTCACAACCATTTTTGCGGTCGGTCTGGTGCTGATACTTTCCGGCCTGATTCTGCAGGCTCGCCGCAAGGCACAGGATCACCAGTCTGGCGCGTGAAGCGGAAGCGATGCAGCCGGTGACGGACCCCGGGAAAACGCACGACCTTCGACACACAGTTCTGCACACCGCACGACTCGTCCTGCGGTCATTCGAACTGAGCGATGCGCCCGCGGTGCAGGAACTTGCCGCCCGGTTCGAGATTGCTGATACCACGCTGAACATCCCGCACCCGTATCGCGATGGGATGGCCGAGGCGTGGATCCTCACGCATCGACAGCTTCGTCACGCCGGATTGATTCTCAACTTCGCCATCACCCTGCGCACCACCGGTGAACTGATCGGAGCGCTCGGGCTTCGGCTCGAAACTGCTCACAACCGTGGCGAACTCGGCTACTGGATCGGTGTGCCCTGGTGGCGTCAGGGGTATTGTACGGAAGCGGCTGCTGCGGCACTCGAGTTCGGATTCCGCGAACTCGGCCTGAACCGGATCCACGCCGCGCACCTCACGCGGAACCCGGCATCGGGCCGTGTGATGCAGAAGATCGGAATGCGGCACGAGGGCACCCTGCGCCAGCATGTCCGCAAGTGGGATGTCTACGAAGATCTCGAGAAGTACGCGATTCTACGATCGGAATTTGAGGAGCAGCACACGTGAGCCAGCGCATTGTCCAGGTAGACGCATTCACGGCCGTTCCCTACGCGGGTAACCCCGCGGCGGTGTGCGTAATGAACGAGCCGCGCGAAGATGGGTGGATGCAGCGCATCGCAATGGAGATGAACCTCTCCGAGACTGCGTTCCTCACCCCCGAGCAGGACGGCTACCGGTTGCGGTGGTTCACCCCGAAAGCAGAGGTGGATCTGTGCGGACACGCAACGCTCGCCTCAGCCCATGTCCTCTGGGAGGATCGGCATCTGCCGCCGGAGCGTGCGGCGGTTTTCTACACCCGTAGCGGCCGACTCGGCGCCACGCGCCAGGGAAACTGGATCACCCTCGATTTCCCGGCGAAGAACTCCGCGCCTGCAGAGCCGGCCGCGGGGCTGGTCGACGCGCTCGGGGTCAAACCGGTCGCCATCGGCCGCAACGCCTGGGACTACATCGTCGAGGTTGCAAACGCGCGCGATGTGCTCGACGCCACGCCGGATCTGCGCGGGCTGCGCCAGGTCGCGTGCCGCGGCGTGATCCTGACCAGCCGCTCCGATTCCGCCGAGCACGATTTTATCTCACGTTTTTTTGCGCCCGCCGTAGGCGTCGATGAAGACCCCGTCACCGGCTCCGCCCACTGCTGCCTCGCCCCGTACTGGGCAGAACGGATCGGCCGCACCGAGCTGGTCGGGTTCCAGGCCTCCGCGCGCGGCGGCGTGGTTCGTGTTCGCCTGCACGGCGACCGCGTCTTCCTGAGCGGACAGGCCGTCACCGTAATGCGCGGCGAGTTGCTCGGCTGATTTTCACCTCGACCTCAGCGATTGGGCTTTATGTCGGAAGAAAGCTGGGTAGTCCTGACCAGGCTGCATTCAAACTTCGATGCAGCCCGCCTTGTCGAAGACCTGTCCGCCGCCGGCATCCCCGCGATGATGAAAAGCGACGCAGCCGGAATGTTCGGCCCCGGCTTCATCGGCATGATGCCGCACCCCATTCTGATCTTCGTCCCCGCCTCCGCACTCGAAGAGGCGCGGGACTTCCTGGAGTAACGCCCCCTTTACGCACTCGCTCTCGCTCTCGACTCGGTCCTTTCCCGCCGGATTCCATCCGGACGAGTCGGCACCCCGGCTACCCCGCACGCTGATTTTCCCGCACAACAATTCAGCCCGTTCCCTACAGAACCCGCCTTCGTTTGCGGTGATCTTTCGACGGAGAGTACGGGAACGCACTGGAGAGGCGGGTTCATGGCATTACAGGTTTTGCTCCCGTTGGACGGGTCGCCGTTCAGTGAGCAGGTGCTGTCGTTCGTGGGTGGTCTGACCCGAACGGCCGATGTCGTTCTGCATCTGGTGCAGGTACATCGGACGATCCGGCCATTCAATGCGCGAGGGCCGGTCAGTGTGTTCGTGGACTGGGACCAGCGTGCCGGCGAACAGGAGTACCTCGATCGCGTCGGCGGCTGGCTGCGTACTGAGTTCGGCTGCACCGTACGCACAACCGTGCTGCAGGGCGGCGTGGTCAGCGCGCTGAACGGCTATATGCGGGAAGAAAATATCGGGCTCGTTGTCATCACGACGTATGGGAGCGGCGGCCTCAAGCGCGCCTGGATGGGCAGTGTCGCGGCCGGGCTGGTACGCACAAGTCCGGCTCCGGTTCTGCTCGTTCACCCGGGCGTGAACGGCTCGCCAATCGCGACCAAAGCGGTCGAATCGATTCTCATACCGCTGGATGGCTCTGCACTTTCGGAACAGATCATTGCGCCCGCCTGCACCCTTGCGAGCATGCTCGGAGCACGGATTCGATTGCTGCAGGTCGTAACACCGGCGCGTCTTGCGCCGCCACCCGGACTGGAGGAAACCAACGGCACGGCGAGCGATCTCGCGCGCGAACGGGCTTCAGAATACCTGGACGAACTCGCGCACGAACTGCGCGCCTGCGGCCACATGGTGGATAGCAACGTGATCGTCCACTGGAACCCCGCTGCCGCGATCCTGGATTTCTGTGACGGCAATGCAGATCTGATCGCGATGGCGACGCACGGCCGCGGTGGCTGGCAGCGTGTTTCGCTGGGCAGCGTGACCGAGCGGGTACAGCGCAACACGCTGCTTCCGATGCTGCTGCTGCAGCCGATCGCGCGAGTGGACAGCTATGTGCCGACGGTCAGCGCTTTGCTGCCTCGGTCTGCGGCAGTGTGAAGTGGAACCGGCTTCCCTGCCCGGCTTCACTCTCTGCCCACACCACGCCGCCGTGCGCCTCGACGATGCCTTTGACGATGGCGAGGCCGAGTCCGATCCCGCGACCGCCGGTGCGGCGAACCTGGAAGAATCGGTCGAAGATGTGCGGCAGATCTGCGGCTGCGATACCCGGCCCGCGATCGGCTACGGTGAAGCGCACATCGGGACCCGCAACTTCAGCCGAAACGGTGATCGGCGAGTCGGCCGGTGTGTACTTCACCGCATTTCCGACCAGGTTCGAAAACACCTGTAGAATCCGCTCACGATCGGCCAGCACGTAGAGCGGCGTTTCCGGCTGGTGGAAGATGAGCGGCTGGTTGCGCGAAGCGGCGAGCGGCGCGAGCGATTCCTCCGCTTCCACCAGCAAGGCCGAAACCGCGTGGCGTTCCCGCTCGAGGTTGAAGTAACCTGCTTCGATGCGTTTGATCTCCAGCAGGTCCTTGATCAACCGTTCCATCTGCAGGACGGATGTGCGGATGTTCTCCAGATGCGTCCAGCCGCCACGGCCCTGCTCGGTTGGAGGCACCTGCCGAAGCAGCAACGTTGCACCCAGACGGATCGCACTCAACGGGTTTCCGAGATCGTGGGAAACAACCGCGAGCACATCATCGCGTGCCTGCACCGCCTGCTGCGCCTCCGCGTACAGCCGTGCATTGTCCAGCGCCATTGCAGAGCGGCGTCCGAGTTCCTCCGCGAGCTGCAGATCTTCTTCATCGTGGATGCGCGGCGTGGAGCGACTGCGGAAGAAGACGATCGCACCAAGTGTGCGTCCGCGTGCACGCATGGGTACGGCAACGAGCGAGCCCGGATCGAGTTCCGACAGAATTGTGTAGTGCTCGTCGTCGTCCGCCCATTCCCGGAGTTGCTCGCCCCCGATATCCGTGACCAGGACGGACTCGCCGGTCATGAGCGTTTCCGTCACCGGGTGTCCGGCTCGCATCGCAAATGGGATTTCGCGCAGCCGTTCGATCATCGCAGAGCGGGCGGGATCGGAATGAACGGCAAACTCGCGACGCGGCGGCTTGCCATCCCCGGCGAGGTAGATGATGCACCAGTCTCCGAGAATGGGGACCGCGAGTCGCGCAACGTTGGTCAGCGTGCTCTCCGTCTCCAGCGAACTTGCCAGCAGCTCGCCCGATTCGGCGAGCAGCCGCTGCGCCAGTTCGCTGCGCTTGCGATCGCTCACATCGCGCAGCACGACCGTGTAGTACCGCTCGCCTTCAAAATCGAGTTTGGAGATGGATGCTTCGGCGGGAAACTCTTCGCCATTGCGGCGCAGCCCCGAGATCTGCCGCCGCTCGCCCATCCGGCGGGCAGAGACCGGACCTTCGCCGAAATGCTCGACGTGCCTGGAGTGTGCATTCCGGAAACGATGCGGAAGCAGCACATCCAGGGGCTGACCGATGATCTCGGACGTCGGCCAGCCAAAAATCTCCTCGGCCCCCTTATTGAAGCTGATGACGCGCTGCTGACTGTCTGTCGTGATGATCGCGTCAGCGGCAATCTCGATGATTGCGCGGAAGGCGGCCTCAGCGGAGTGCAATTTTACTTGGCCTTCAGCAGCCCTGTCTGCAGTGCGAATCGAACCAGCTCCGATCGATGATTCAGCCCCAGCTTCTCCATTACCCGTGAACGATACGTGTCGACGGTCTTCGGCGAAATGAACAGCTTCTCACCAATTTCGCTTGAACTGAATCCCTGCACGGTCTGCTGCAGCACATCCCGCTCACGATCGGTCAGCTTTTCGAGCGGATCGGGGCCGTGCGATTCTATCTTGGTTTTGAACCCCTGCAACAGCAGCTTGGCCGCGCTCGGGTACAGGAACACCTCGCCCTTTGCAACGGCGCGAATCGCGTGGGTCAGATCCTGGTCTGCGCTGGTCTTCCGAACATACCCGCTGCCTCCGGCCTCGAGCACCGCGAGCAGGTATTCCTCTTCGGCGTGCATCGTGAGCACGAGCACATTGATTCCCAGGTCAAGCGCGGTGATCTGACGCGTCGCCTCCATCCCGCCGATGCCCGGCATGGACAGATCCATGATCACCACGTCGGGCTTGGCGATCCTGGCACGCTCGACGCCTTCTTCGCCCGTGCTGGCCTCGCCGATGACAGCCATGTCCGGCTCCGCATCGAGCAAGGCTTTCAGTCCGGCACGCAGGACCGTGTGATCATCGACCAGCAGGATTCGGATGACGTCAGACATTCTCACCAGTTTCGTTGATTGGGAATTCGATCCGGACGCGTGTACCCTTGCCGTACTGGCTGTGGATCTGCACCGTCCCGCCCGCGTACGCCGCCCTTTCGTACATCCCGAACAGGCCGGGTGCCCCGTGGTTCAGCGCCGCGGCGACATCGAAGCCTTTGCCGTCGTCCTCGATGCAAGCCGCAACTCCGCTCCCGGCCGGCTCGAGGATGATGCGTGCGGTATCCGCGTCGGCATGGCGCACCACGTTGGAGATCGCTTCCTGGATCAGCCGGTACAGCGCCAGTTCACTTTCACGGCGAAGCCGGCCGTTCACCTCGACCGTGCGGACCTCGACCCGGATATCCGAGCGCTCCATCACGTCGCGCGCGTAGGCTTCGACGGCAGCACTCAGGCCGAGCATGTCCAGGGCGGGTGGCCGCAGCTCCCGCGCGATCACGCGCAGTCCTTCGATCTCGGCCGCGATCCGCTCCGCAACTTCCGCGAGCAGGTTGTCCCGAACTTGCGCGTCCGAGAGTCCACGGGCAAGCCGGACCTGCAGCAGCATCGCGGCCAGGCTCTGCGCCACGCCGTCGTGCAGTTCCTGCGAGATCCGTTTCCGTTCGGACTCTCCCGCGTCCAGCGCGCGGACCGCCACATCGCGCAACCGGTGCCGATAGGTCTGCACATTGTCCAGCATCGTATTGAACGTCTGAACGAGTCGGGCAAACTGCGGATCGGCGGTCGCCAGTTGTGGTGCACGGGCACTGTGGTCCCCCGCATTCACGAGTTCCGCCGTTTCGATCAGCCGATCCAGCGGTCGCAAGGCGATGCGCAGAACCACCGCGTTGATGACCAGGCTGGCCGCGACGCCCGCAAATGCCAGCACCAGGGGTAGCGTCAGGGGCGGGTTACCCGCGGGCCACTCCGCGTTGGAGGCAATCGCCAGCCCGCACACGAGGGCCACCACGAACACGATGGCCGCATTCGCGATCAGGATCTTGTTGAGCAGCGGGATGCGCAGGAGCCGCTCCCGGAAGCTCTGCTGCCCGACGGCACGTTCACGTGTCGCCAGCGACGGCCTTACCCCGGCGTTCAGGACTCCGCGCTCAGCCATGGCCCCACAGGTTGGGTTGAGCATATTTCACGCATGTTCCAACTTATGCCGGAGCAAGAACCATGTCTGTGGGGCTGCGGCGGGCAGGTTGTAGGGAATTCCCCTACACGCAGGAACCTTTGGGCAGCACCGGGCGCAGGCCGGGTCTGCCGGCGGAGGGACAGTGAAATGAACGAGAAGGACACAGCAACAAAGAAAGAGCTGCGGCAGCGGCTCACCCCCGAGCAGTACAAGGTGACGCAGGAGAAGGGGACGGAGCCGCCCTTCACCGGGAAGTATGTCAATGCGAAGGAGAAGGGCGTGTACCACTGTGTGGTATGCGGCAATCCGCTGTTCAGCTCGGACACCAAGTTCGAGTCCGGATCGGGGTGGCCAAGCTACTACCAGCCGGCGGCGCCGGATGCGGTGCGTACCGAGGATGACTACTCCCACTCGATGCACAGGACGGAGGTGGTGTGTTCGAAGTGTGGAGCGCACCTGGGCCACCTGTTCGATGACGGCCCGCAACCGACCGGTCTGCGCTACTGCATCAACTCGGCGGCTCTGGATCTGGAGAAAACCGAGTAGTGCGACTGCGATTCCCGCATCCGCTGGTACTGCTGGTCGCCTTTACGCTGGTTGCGGCGATCGCCAGTTGGATCCTCCCGGCGGGACAGTTCGAGCGTCGGCTCGATGAAACGACCGGCCGCGAAACTGTGGTTCCCGGTACATACCACGCGGTGGAGCCGAACCCGGTCACCGCGTTCCAGACCGCAGTCGCGATCCCGCGCGGGATGGTCGATGCCGGGGCGGTCGTGTTTTTTGTGTTTCTGGTGGGCGGCTCCTTTGCCGTTGTGGAGCGCACGGGTGCACTGGAACGGGCGGTGAACTGGCTGGTTGCGAAGCTGCAGCGCCGCGAACAACTGGTGATCCCGATCTGCTGCATCGCGTTTGGCGCGGCGGGCGCGCTGATGCAAATGGCCGAGGAGCTGCTCGCCTTCATCCCGGTCCTGCTGCTGCTCACGCGGCGGCTCGGCTTCGACCGAATCACTGCGGTCGGCATGAGCATGGGCGCATCCGCGGTGTGTGCCGCGTTCAGTCCGATCGATCCCTTCATGGCCGGAATCGCGATGCAGGTGGCCGGCCTGCCCCCGCTCGCGGGTGCGGGTTTTCGCCTCGCCTTCCTGCTGCTCGCGCTGCTTTTCTGGACCTGGTCACTCATGCGCCATGCACGCGAGACGCAAACGACGCCTGAACTCACCGGTGTTGCCGAGCCGGTCTCGCTCGGCTGGCGCCACGGCTTCATCCTCGCCCTGGTGCTCGCCACGTTTGCGATGCTCGTGATCGGGGTCAAGGAGTTCGAGTGGGGATTCGAACAGCTCTCTGCACTTTTCCTCGTAATGGGTGTGCTCGTCGGACTGGTTGGCGGACTGAAGCTGAACGGGACCGCCGACGCGCTGGTGGATGGTTTTCGCACGATGGCTTTCGCCGCACTGCTGATCGGCTTCGCACGGGCCATCTTCGTGGTCCTCGACGACGGCCGCATCATCGACACCATCGTGCACGGGCTGGTTCAACCGATCGCGGATCTGCCGGTCGCGATTTCCGCCTTCGGAATGATGGTCGCACAGACACTGATCCATTTCCCTGTGCCGTCCACGAGTGGTCAGGCAGTGCTCACGCTGCCCGTGCTCGTTCCGCTCTCGGATCTGATCGGGCTGTCGCGCCAGGTGACGGTACTGGCTTATCAGTACGGCGCAGGGCTCTGTGAACTGATCACTCCGACCAACGGCGCATTGATGGCGATGCTTGCGGGTGCAGGGGTGACGTATCCGGGCTGGCTCAGGTTCTACCTGCCGCGCTACGCCGCGCTAGTTGGCCTCGCAATCGTCGCGATGCTGGTCGCAATCGCGATCGGAATCGGCTGAGCCCGATCGGTACGGATGTCCACTTGTGACGGTGTTAAACGTTTCAGCTACGAAACCACTCTTCGAGGACAGCGATGAACCGCAACATACTGACTGCAGCGCTGGCGCTGGCGCTGATGACGGCCTGTTCCGGCGATGACGAGGTCAACCAGGTCAACCTCGCCGTTCAGGCTCAGCAGCGCTGGACCCAGCTCGACATCATCGACTACACCTACGAGATCAAGGTCGCTTGCGAATGTCTGACGGAGCCGCATATCCGCGTGGTCGTTGAAGCCGACACGGTTGCATCTGCCGTACACGTTGAGAATGGTGCCCCCGTTGTAGCGGGTCAGGGTCTGCTGCAGCCTTACACGATCGACCAGTACTTCGACTGGATCATCGACCAGTTGCGCAGTCGGCCGCCACAGACCTCGATCGAGTTCGACCCCGAGTATTACTACCCGGCCCTGTTCTTTATCGACACATCCGGGCAGCTCGTCGATGATGAACTGACCTACCGGATAACCCTGTTTCAACCGACCCCATGACCAGGCTGGGCTTCAGGAACGCGTTGCGAGCAGGCCGTTTGGCTACGCTTCCCCTGCTCCTCCTGCTGAGCGGATGCGGGCTGTTCACGAGCGAGAACGGCCCGCTGGAGGAGGCCCGTTCCGCGCGCCGCCGCTGGCAGCAGGCCGGTCTCATTGACTACACATTCGATCTTCATCGCACCTGCTTCTGCACTCCGCAGAAAATCCGCATACGCGTCGCCGCGGATACGATCGAGTCAGCCACACACGTAGATTCCGGTCAACCCGTCGAGCCGGACCCCGGGATTGCACTCTATACGATCGATGAGCTATTCGATTGGCTGATCGGCGAACTGCGAGAAGAACCCGCGACAACCCGGGTGTGGTACGATCCCGTCTACCACTTCCCCGCAGAGCTGTATGTCGATCACAGGGGAAACATCGTCGATGATGAGGTCTGGATCGAGATCAGAAACTTCCAGAAGCACTGATGTGGGTGTGGCCACACCCACACCCACACCCACACCCATACCCATACCCATACCCATACCCATACCCACACCCATACCCATACCCAATAACCCCAATCCCCAAAATCCCGGATCCCAAATCCCAAATCCCAAAGCAAGAATCGCGACCCCGCCAGGAATCCGGACTCCCCTATTCCCCCCGGAGCCGCTCCACGAGGGCCGCGAGGGAATCCGGCCGGATGGGCGCCCGCGCCGTGACCGTGATGCCGTCGCGTTCCACCGTGAGCAGCCATGCACCGGTCGCATCAGCCGTCGGCCGGCCGACGGACTCGCCCGCCCGTGCCTTCCCCTCCGCGGCCTCGCCGGCGGGGATGGTGTGCAGCAGTTCAAGCGGCAGCCCGTCTGGCAGCGCCTGCGTGACACGCACAAGGATGCTTGTCCCGCTGCGCGCAACCGCGACGCTGCGGACCGGCAGTTCGGGCACCTGCAGCACCGGGCCATACCGCTGCCGCGCTTCCGGCATCGTGCTGGGCTGCCAATCCGTCGGGGCAATGTCGTCGATGGTCTCCGCCGTGATCGCGAGTTGCGGCCGCTGAAACGACAGCATCGTTTCACCTGTGGCAGGCGCAGGTGTGTTCGACCTCCCGGAGTCGGTGACAATTGCGCTACGCTGACGGGTTGCCGCATCCGCTAAAGGCGCGCTTCTCAGAGACGATTCGCCGGGACGCATCTGGTCCGATTCCGCGGGCGTGCCGGTCGCCATTGCCGGCGGCGGAGCGGGAGGCGCAGGCAGGGGCTGTGGTGTGGCCTGCAACGCGTCCGTCGTTGTTGGCGCTGCATCGTTCGCGGTCGCCGCAGTAGCGCGCGACTCTGCGGATTCCTGCATCATCGCGTGCGACTGGCTATAGCGGAACGAAGGCATCATCCCGCGAGCAAGCCAGCCGGCAGCGAGAGCGATCACGACGGTAGCCGCCCAGGCCAGACCTCCTTTATGGGAAAAACGCGACCTGTGGCGTGGGATGCGCTGCGCACGTACCTGGTCGAACGGCGGCGCCTGGTCCACCAGCGGCGTTGCAAGGCCGAGAATTTCGCCGGCGCGTTCGCGAAGGGTACGCGCTTCTTCCAGCCGGTTGCGGCAGTCCGCGCAGTCCCTCAGGTGTGCACGGATCGCAAGCAGCTCCGGATCGCCGGCGGAATAGGCGCCATCCAGCGATGCGTGCAGTTGTCCCTCGTCAACGTGCGGCATGTCTTGCGCCCTCCAGCGATTCGAATGCATCTACGAGCCGCTTGCGTGCCCGCGCAAGCGTGGTCCCGATCGCGCCCGTCGACAGCTTTGTCTGCGCCGCGATCTCCTGATAACTCAACCCCGCGTCCCAGAGCAGCAGCACCTCGCGGTCACGCTCGGTGAGTTGTTCAAGCGCGGCTTCCACGCGCATCGTCTGCTCGCTTCGTTCGGAATCCGCGGACGGATCGTCCGGCGCCGAGTCGCGCGCTTCACCTTTGAGCAGGGTGAGATGTTTTCTGCGCCGTAACACCGTGCGTGCCTCATCTCTGGCGAGGTTGGCTGCGACCGTGAACAGAAGAGCACGCGGGTTGTCCGGCTCGTGGTCGAGGCACCGGACAAACGCATCCTGGGCAAGGTCCTGCGCGCGGTCCTGATCCCACACCTTGCGGTACAGGAAGCGAACCACGTCCAGGTAGCTTCTGCGGTAGATTTCGCCCCAGTCTGTGCTCAAACGCGAACTTCTCCATTGTACGATCGATGCGCGTTCAGCCGGTTCGCCCCGCATCCGCCCCCATGCTAGCGGCGCAGACCGGATTGACCCGGCTCACCCCTGAAGGACGACCATCGCTGCACGAATTGCACACCCGTCGCCGAACTCGACGCGTTCGGGCGTGCCGTAGTCGACGCACGTCCGCCACACTGGCTCCAGCCTTGCACAAAATACGCTCCATGGATCTCAGGCGTTACGGCCGGATTGCGCGGCTGCTGATGAAGTATGGGCGGAGCGACCTGGTACAGCAGGCCGGGCTCGAACGGTTGCTGGTAGAAGAAGGCGTACCGGCCGGCGGCGCGGCGCGGCACAGGGCGGTCTCGAGCGGGGAATACGCGACGGCGACCAGCGAATCGTTCGCCGCTGACCTCGAGGCAATGGGCCCGACGTACATCAAGCTCGGGCAACTGCTCTCCACCCGCTCGGATTTCCTGCCTCCCGAGTACATGGCGTCGCTCGCGAGACTGCAGGACAATGTCGAGCCGTTTCCGTATGCGCAGGTCGAGGAGATCGTCACGACGGAACTGGGGGTTCGATTTTCCCGTGCATTTCGGGAATTCGAACCGGAACCGATCGCCGCCGCTTCACTCGGCCAGGTGCATCGCGCCGTCCTGCGCAGCGGCCGGGTAGTCGCCGTCAAGGTACAGCGCCCCGGCATCCGCGAAGCGATCGCCGGCGACCTGGCGGCGCTGGAAGACATCGCCGAGTTCCTCGGCAATCACACCGACGTCGGTCGTCGTTACGATCTGAAGGGGATGCTCGAAGAGTTTCGCCGTTCCCTGATCCGCGAACTCGACTACACACGGGAAGCGAACCATCTCACCATCATCGGGCGCAACCTGCGCGAGTTCGATGACATCGTCGTCCCTGCCCCCGTTCCGGATTACAGCACAGCCCGTCTGCTCACCATGGATTATGTGCGCGGCAGGAAGGTGACCGCACTCGCGCCGCTCGCACTGCTGGAACTCGATGGCGAATCGCTCGCCGAATCGCTGTTCAAGGCGTACATGAAGCAGATCCTGATCGACGGGATTTTCCATGCCGATCCACACCCCGGCAATGTGTTCCTCACCGATGATCGCCAACTCGCACTGATCGATCTCGGCATGATCGGCCGTATTGCTCCCGTCATGCAGGAAAACCTGCTCAAGCTGCTACTCGCACTCAGCGAGGGAAACGGCGAGGCCGCCGCGGGAGTCGCGATTGAAATGGGGGAGCCGCTGGCTGACTTCGATGAGAACCGCTACCTGCGTGAGGTCAGTCAACTGGTCGCGGAACACCAGCATGCAACGATCGGAGAGTTGAAAACCGGTCGTGTAATGCTCGAACTGACACACACCGCGGGTGCAAGTGGATTGCGATTGCCAGCCGATCTTGCATTGCTGGGCAAGACCATGCTCAACCTCGACCTCGTCGCCCAGACGCTCGCGCCGAACTTCCAGCCGAACGAGATCATCCGACGCAATGCTTCAGAGGTGCTCACGCGGCGCCTCACCCGATCGCTTGCGCCCGGCAATCTGCTTCCGACCCTGCTCGAGCTCAATGAATTCGCGCACACGTTTCCCGCACGCGTAAACCGCGTACTCGACCGCGTCGCGGAAAACGAACTGTCTTTGAAGGTGGATGCGTTCGATCAGGTCAGGTTAATGGAGGGCATGCAGAAGATTGCGAATCGCATCACGCTCGGGCTTGTCCTCGCCGCACTCATTCTGGGTGCGGCGATGTTGATGCGGGTCGAGACCAGCTTCCGGATTTTCGGGTACCCCGGCCTGGCCATGCTGCTGTTCCTCGCCGCGGCATGCGGTGGAGCCGCTCTCGCGTACTCCATCCTCTTCCGCGACGAGCACGGTTGAACTTCCGGTCGCGCGCACAGGAACGTTTCGCAGCTTCGTCCGTGCCGGGAAAGAACCGCGCTCCAGTGCAGTGAGCCGCGAGCGACTCGGGTTACCCGACTTTCAGAAGCTGGCGCAACTGTTCCGGTGTGAGTTCCGCGGCGCTGCGTGTGCCCATTCGGCCGCCGCTGCGGCTGGTCCGGGCTGCGGTAGGTTGCGGCGTTTCCGGCTCGCGCAGGTTACTGGCGTAGTCGTAGCCTTCCAGCGAAATCCGCGGCAGCTTCATCCCGATTGCGCGTTCGATGTCGCGCACGGCCACAATCTCGGCCGCCGACATGAACGTGACTGCGATCCCGCTTGCGCCTGCACGACCGGTCCGACCGATCCGGTGCACGTAGTCTTCCGGATGCATCGGCACATCGTAGTTCACGACATGGCTGATGCCCTCGATGTCGAGACCGCGCTGTGCCACGTCGGTTGCGACGAGCACCTGCAACCGGCCTTCGGCGAACGCATCCAGTGCCTTGCGGCGATGCTTCATGTCCTTGTCGCCGTGCATCACCTCGGCGTTAATGCCCTCGCGCTGCAGACGGTTCAACAGCAGGTCGGCTCCGCTCTTGCGGGCCGTGAAGATGAGCACCTGGTCCCAGTGCGATTCGCGCAGCAGCTCGATCAGCAGATCCGGCTTCTTCTCCGCGCGCACGGAGTACAGTCGCTGTTCAACCTTCTCGGCGACGGTTGAGGGGCGCGCTGCTTCGACCCAGACCGGGTCGTTCAGGATGCGCAACGCGAGTGCGTGTACGCCGTTCGGCATGGTTGCCGAGAAGAACAACGTCTGGCGCTGCTTCGGCACGTGCCGCAGGATCGCTTCGATCTGCGGACGGAACCCCATGTCGAGCATGCGGTCCGCTTCATCGAGCACGAGAACTTCCACCGTCGAGAGATCGACGTTGCCGCGCTCGATGTGGTCGAACAGCCGGCCCGGCGTCGCGACCAGGACATCGAAACCTGCGCGCAAATCACGGATCTGCGGACGCATCGGCATGCCGCCGACGATTTCGCCGACCCAGAGTTCCGTGTGCTTCGCCATGTTGCGTGCGTCTTCGGCGACCTGCTGTGCAAGTTCTCGCGTCGGGCACAGCACCAGCGTGTGCAGCCCCTCCTTCTGAACCTGACGCTCCAGCGACGGCAGCATGAACGCACCGGTCTTGCCCGTGCCGGTCTGCGCGATGCCAACGACATCACGCCCTTCACGCGCTGCAGGAATTGCTTTGGTCTGGATTGGAGTTGCCGTGTGCCAGCCGAGCTCTTCGATTGCACGAAGCAGCGTCGGCTCCTTGATCAGATCAGTAAACTTCATTCACTCGTGGATTGGGAAAAACGAGGCGTTCGGTATTCTTGCCGGGTGGCCTCCTGTTTCGAACACTCCAATTTAACAGAAATTGGAGGGATCCTCAAGCAGGGCCACCCGCTCCCGACTCCATAGAACTCCCAAAGCCTGTTGGAGGATTATTTCTCGACCGGCAGGTTGCGTTTGGTCCAGCCGCTCCAGCCCTCGTCCATCGAGAGCACGTTGGTATACCCCATACGCTGCAGATTGTCCGCGGCGAGTGCCGAGCGGAACCCACCGCCGCAGTACAGTACGATGGGCGCGTCGTGCTGGGGGATCACCTTTTCGATGTCGCGCTCGATGACGCCCTTGCTCAAATGGTGCGCGCCGGGAATCCGGCCGTTGGCGAATTCGCTTTCTTCGCGCACATCGACGATGTGGAACTGCTCACCGCGATCGAGACGCTGCTGCACTTCGTCGGGGTTGGTTTCACGAACCCGGGTTTTGGCATCCTCGACGATGCGGAGGAAACCTGGCGTATGCTGTTTCGCCATCCAAGACCTCGCTGCTGGGGAACGGGGACAATCTGTCTGCATGGCAGGGCTTGCCACAATACATTGTCGCCTTACACTCCCGGTTCGTCAGCACTGACCCCAACGCAACCGGGACCCGCAAGTGAACATACGCGAACTGCTGCTCGATACGCTCCGTCGATCGTTCGACGGTGAAGCATGGCATGGGCCGGCGCTGGGCGATGCGCTTTCGGGCGTCACGGCGGTCGACGCTGCGGCACGACCGATTCCGAACGCCCATTCGATCTGGGAGATCACTCTGCACGTCGCGGGCTGGTCACGTGAAGTCGCCCGTCGTCTCGATGGAGGCATGCCGGGAGAGCCGGAAGCTGGCGACTGGCCGGTTGTCACCGAAGTTTCTGAAGCTGCGTGGCTCGGCACGCTGGAGCGGCTTGCGGCAGCCCGCGAGGCGCTGCTGGAGGTCGTAGCCCGTTTGCCGGACGAGAAATTCGCGGAACGGATGGGCAGCGCCGATGCACCTCTGGGCACGGGTCACACGTTTGCCGGAACGATCGAAGGTGTCGCGCAGCACAACGGCTATCATGCAGGTCAGATCGTGATGCTGCGGAAGGCGCTGGAGACGGCGGGCTAGAGCGTCAGCGTCATGCCATCCTCGGCGAGCAGGGTATCGCCTTCCCAGCCGGCCTGCTGGACCAGGGCGATCACCTCAGCGCGTGGCAGTTGGGGGTAGATGTGGGAGAGCATCAACCGCTTTGGGAGCGCGACGCGTGCAAAGGTCGCGACCCGGGTCGGTGTGAGGTGCCCTGCCATGGCGAGGTCGTCGGGGAGTGAACACTCGGTGATGAGCAGATCCAGCGACTGCAGGAACGCGCCGAGGTCGACATCATGCCCGGTATCGCCGGTGTACCCCAGTGCGGACTGCGGGCCGTCGATTCGAAACGCGACCGAGGCGTCGGTGTGCGGTGTAGGCGTCGCGGCGATCGTCGCGACGTCATTCAACGCGACGCGTCGGCCGGCCTTGAGTTCGACCAGTTCGAGCGGGAACCCGGGCTCGCGGACGTAGTCGCCGTACGCGGCCGCGAGTCGGCGGAAAAAACGACGGAGACCGGGCGATCCGAAAATCGTGAGCGGCGCCTTGCGTGGTTCGAGCAGGCCGTACTTCAGCGCAGACAGCAGGGCGGGCACATCGCCTACATGGTCGGTATGAAAGTGCGTCAGACCGAGATGGGTGATGTTCTGCCAGGGCAGCGAAAACTTCGCCAGGTGGTGAACCACCCCCGGTCCACAATCCAGAAGCAGCCGGCTGGTACCGACGCGTACAAAAAATCCCGAACCCACACGGGTCGGGTCCGGGGCCGCTGTCCCCGACCCTGCCACCGTCACATCCACTCTACCCCTCCGATGGTCGTGTCCACGCTTCGTATTGTGCCTGCATCTCGCGGCTCAGGCCGTCCCAGTTCACGCCGTCTCTATCGATCCAGGAGCCGGTGACCTGGTTGAGCAACCGCATCACGGTGAGCGTACTCTCCGGGTCCCACCCCTCAGCCACGAGCCGGTCGCTCGTCTGCTGGTACGCGTTGTGGGCGGCTTCCGCCAGCAGGTCGCCACGTCCGAACGCGTGTGTCGGGATTCGTTCCGCGTCCTGCTGCAGGGCCATCAGGTAATGCTGCCAGACTTCCATGGCACCCTCAATTTCGAGTGCCGGCCGGATGGCGAGTGAATCTGGTCCGCGGACCCGGCCGGCTACAAGTCCGGGGATTCAGACGCAGGATTCGCAGGTTGCGGGCCGGGGATCGCCAGGAGCTGCGCCGGAATCCGGCGCCGGCATCTTGTTCGACCCCGATCAAGAGGCCACCTTGTTGCGGCCTCCTCCCGAACGGGATTCGCATATGATCAGAGTGACAGCGCTCCTGCTGCTGGTGTTTGCGACCGGTACCGCGGCCCAGACACCGGACACGGAAATCTACCTCGCGCCGCTTCGGCTCAAAGACGGCTGGGTCACTGCCGGTGCGCCCATCAATATCACGAACCGCCCCGGTTACGATAACCAGCCGCACTTCACGCGCGACGGTCGATCGATCCTGTACACTGCCGGGATGCAGGACGGGCAGACCGAGATCTGGCGCTACGATATCGCGAGTCGGAACAGTGTGCAGCTCACGCGTACTCCGGAGAGCGAGTACTCGCCGACGCCAATGGCGTCCGGATTCAGCGTGGTCCGGGTTGAACGCGACTCGACGCAGCGGCTCTGGCGCTTCGATGCCCATGGTGCGAATCCGCGGCTTCTTCTGCCCGGCGTCGAGCCGGTCGGCTATCACGCGTGGCTGCAGGAATCGAAAGCGGCGCTATTCGTGCTGGGCACGCCGGCCACGCTGCGCATCGTGGACCTGCGGACGGGGCAGGCCGACTCGGCCGCCACGGATATCGGCCGCGCCATTCAGAAGATTCCGGGCTGGAACGGCGTCAGCTTCGTGCAACGCATGGAGGGCAACGCTTCGGTGATCCGTCGCATCAATGCAGCGACGGGGCAGGTTTATGACATCGCGCGTGCGCTTGAAGGCGCGGAGTATCACGCGTGGGGCCCGCGCGGTTCGCTCATGGCAGCGTCCGGCTCAAGGATCTACGAATGGACGCCGATCAACGGCGGCGAATGGCGCGTGGCCGCCGACTACTCCTCGCTCGGCCTCCGGATCAGCCGGATTGCAGTGAGTCCGCGCGGCAACTGGATCGCACTGGTGGGAGAGCGCGCCACGAGGTGACGGGTCGTCCGGGGGAAACGGAACGCCCGGGGCAGCCGTAGTACCGGACGTCGCGAACAACTTTACCCTGGACGTTTCAATGTTGCTGCTGATAGCTGCCCTCTCGATCGCCATGCAGGCAGACACAACGAACGCCTATCTCGATCCGCGCGCACGTGAACTGGTCGAGATGGCGCGCCTGCGGCGGGACGTAGCCGATCGTTCGATCCGGCGGTACCAGACGACGGTGAAAGAGCGGATCTCGATGGGACTGCGCACGCGGTTTCGCGACCGACTGTTCTATCGGCGCGAGACCGCGAGCCGCATCGACTGGGTGCGTGGTGGCAAAATTCGCATCGAGGCGCTCGGCGCCCGTGAGGTCATTCCAGCCGTAGTTCCGAAGGCGCAGGTACCGAACGACCTGCAGAATTTCCTGCCGCGGCTCGCCTTCGATCCGATGGACCCGGACGCGATTCTGCGCATCGACAGCACGGACCTCCAACATCCGCTCATCCCCGGCAGCGAACGACACTATCGATTCCGCACCGGCGACTCGACCACGATCAACCTCAACGATCGTCGCATCAAGCTGATCGAGCTTCGTGTCATCCCGCGCCGGCGCGACATACACCTGATCAGCGGTTCGTTCTGGCTTGATGCAGCCACACATTCGGTGGTGCAGGTCGTATTCCGGCTGGCCAAGGATTTCGACATCGACGAGGATGGCGACGAAGGCGACAGCGACGAGATCCCGGGATTCCTGAAGCCGGTCCGCGCCGAGTTGCAGTACATCACGATCGAGTATGGGCTGATGCATCTGCGCTGGTGGATGCCACGCCTGATCGCGGGTGAAGGCGTGCTGCAGATGGGGGGGATCCGTGCACCGTTGCACTACGAACGCAGCTACAGCGACTACACGGTTTCCGGCGACACGATTTCGACGCTGCTGACAAAAGCACAGCTCGCGGACCTCGTCGAGTCACTTCCGCCGGCGGAGCGGCCGTGTCGGTTCCGGGGCGGGATGAACATCCAGGTTGGTGAACGCGATGATGCTTCCATTGATGAGGAAACGCGTCGCCGCCGCCAGGAGCGCCGCGAGGAACAGCGTCGGAAACGCGAGGCCGAAAATGCCGAACGCGCAGCGCGGGATACGGCGTTCGCGCGTCGCCTGCGCGAGTCCGAGGAGCGGCGGAAGGAAGCCGAGGAGTGTGCGAAGCGCTACGAATTTGTGGTGGTTGATTCGCTACAGTTGCTGAACTCGCCCGAACTGCCGGCTTCGGTTTTCGAAGAAGGGGAAGTGCTGACCAGCACCTCCGAATTGCGCAAACTCGGGGACCAGCTCAAGGTATTGGTCGAACCGCCGTGGCAATTGGAACCTGCCAAGCTGCAGTGGGCACTGAACGGCCCCGGGCTGGTTCGCTACAACAAGATCGAGGCGCTTTCGGTGGGCGCTCGCAGCGAGTGGGACCTCGGCCGCCTGCGCGCGTCCGTGAGCGGGCGCATCGGGGTCGCGGACCTCGAGCCGAACTTCGAAGCCGCAATTGCGCGGGCAAGTGAAAGCCGCTCGATCCGCGTGTCCGCATACCGCAGGCTCGCTGTCATGGACGAGGTCACCGGACCCGGTTCACTTACCTCGTCCCTGAACGCGCTCCTGCTGGGCAATGACGAACGCGACTGGTTCCGCACACTCGGTGCGGAGGTGGTCGTTCGTCCGCCGGAAGCGAAGCTGCAGTGGTTCGACCTTCGTGGCTACTACGAGCAGCAGCGGCCCGCCCGTGTGGAAACCGACTTCAGCGTCGCGCACCTGTTCGATCGGGCGAAGCGCTTCGATGCGAATCGACAGGCGATTCGTGCCGATCAGTTCGGCACCGAACTCACGCTGCGCATGGCGAAGGGCCAGAATCCGCTCGGTGTACGCTTCGCAAGCTCGGTCTCGGCGCAGGCCGAAACCGGCGATTTCACCTTCGTAAAGCCGGCTGCAACCGCACAGCTCACCTTCCCGCTGCCGTTCCGACTGGTGGGTGGGCTCGAAGGCGCGGCCGGCACGTCGTTCGGTGATTCGGTTCCGCTGCAGAGCCACTGGTTTGTTGGCGGGTACCGTACAGCACGCGCGTATCGCATCGGTGCGGCTGAAGGCGAAGCATTCTGGAGAGCGCGCGCCGAGATCGGGACGCAGCTCACGCTGGCGCGCATCGTGGCGTTCGGCGATGCAGCATGGGCGGGCCGGCGCGATCACATCAGCAACAATCCGCGCCTGCTCTCGGCCGGTGTGGGTGCGAGTTTCCTGGACGGGCTGGTGCGGATCGACCTCGCACGCGCTCTCCGCGGCAGCAGCGACTTCCGCCTGCACCTTGCCTTCGACGGAGTCTTCTGACAAAACGGGTACGGGAAGGAGCGCGCCTTCCCGTACCCGTCATTCAGCAGATGCTGCGAGTGGTGCCTACCGCCGTACCACCCCGCGAATGTTGCTGTACTCGAGGCGGCCCGAGCTGTCTTCCTGGACATTGAGGTCGCCGAGCACATCGTGCACGTAGATGTTTCCGCTGCCGTCCCAGATCCAGACATCACCATCGACGCGTCGGACATCGATATGCCCCGGGCCGTCTTCGATCTCGACATCGCCGAACACATCCCGGACATCGATATCGCCCCACTCCCCGATGACGATCGCGCCGCTGACCTCTTCGACTTCGATGTCGCCATTCTGACCTTCGACTTCGACCAGCATCCAGTCCGGCACTTCGACCGTGATGTCGAGACGCGCGCGATTGCCGCCGCGCGGCACCAGCGCGAGCACACGTACGTAGCCGTCCATCCGCTGTGCGACCAGCTCCATTTCGTTCAGGTCGTGGCGGCTACGTGCACAGCCGCGGCCGGTCACTCTGACATCGTTGATACCGGACCGGCCGATCACGCGGACATCACCGGCATCGCTGGCCACGTACGTCTCCAGGGTGGAGCCAACACCGACGATCCGTTCATAGCTCCGCCTCTCATCACACTCCAGATCGTTGATGTCAACGTCACAGGCGGACAGCAGCAAGAGCGGAACAACAGGCAACAACCAGGCTTTCATGCACTCCTCTTCACATTTCCGGCGAGAACCTCTTTCACGCCGTCACTGAAGGTGTACTGTCGGCCTTGCGACTGTGTTCCTGTTCGCGGATCGGGATGGGGGAGGAGCGGCGTGCTGCCGGTTACTGTTGCCGCCGAACCATCTCGGTCAGTGCACCGACGTACCGGGCGTCGTACTCGAACCCCGCCCGCTGATGGAGGAATGAGAAGATGATTTCGAGCGGCCACGGCTCGCGGAACGGTCGCGGGCTGCGAAGTGCATGGAACGTGTCGCAAACGGCGACCATCCGGCTGACGCTGTGGGGCTCACGCGGGTAGCTCAGCGCCGGATATCCGGTTCGGTCGGCGCGAAGATGGTGTTCGTACGCGACGACTGCGGCAAGTTCAAGGGCAGCATTGGATTCAACGATGATGCGCGCACCCTCGACCGGATGTGCGCGGATCTGTTCGCGTTCCGAAGGATCGAGTTGCTCGGATTTTGCCAGCAGTTCCACCGGTACCCGCACCATTCCGATGTCGTGCAGTAGCCCGGCGAGCCCGATCGCCCGAATCGAATCCTGTTCCATGCCGGTGAATTCTGCCAGTCCCATCACAAGCATGGCGACGTTCAGCGCGTGCACCGCGCCGTAGTCGTGCATCGCGTGCAACGGGATCAGGTACAACTTCGGTTCGCCCTCCGGCCGCATGTCCACATGCAACATGTGCGCGATCGCCTCCGCTTCAACGACCGGAAGTTTCTCGCCCGCACGCACCTGTTCCAGCACCCATGACATCGCCTGGATCTCTTCGCGAAAGCGCGGGTCCGGCTCGGTCGTGTCGAGCTGCTGGTGGACCGGATCTGCGGCAGGCGCAGCCGCATCATTCAGCGAATTCATTCTCGATGCCCTTTGCTGTTTCCTGCCCCTGTCCCGATTCGAGCGCGGCAAGGACCTGTGGATCCGATGAAGCGGAGGCAAGGTCGAGCATTGCGCGTGCGCGACGTTCGCTCGGCCAGGTACGGGCAAGAGCGCGCAGAGCCGCAATCATCTCGGGACTCTTCGGCGCCAGTCTTACCTTCCCGAGCAGCGATTTTCCGCCCTGGGTGAAACGGAGCAGCGGTTCGAGCGCGAGCAGTGAGCGCGAGCGGCCGAGCAGATTCAGCGACGGCACGCGGAACTCCGGCGGGAAGTCAGGCTCGAGCACGCGCTTCGCGAGCACCGGAACCGCCGCATCCGGCAGCCCGGTTCGACACGCCTTCAACGCGTTGCGGATCATGTATGGATCGGTGTCGCGGAATGCGTTGGCGAGCGCGCGGTCGCGCGCGATCGGATCGTTGAACAGGATATTGGTCGCTTCGCGCCGCACGCGCGGATCGACATGGGTCGAATAGGCTGTGAGCGAGACGTTCACGATCGAGCAGCCCGCTTCGCGCAGCAGCATCAGCATGTTGCGGACAACGAACCAGCGCTCTTCCTTCCGAAGCCGTTCCTCGACAGGCGGCCCGATGACCGGCCCGAACTTCGCCAGCCGCTCGAGAATTCCGCGCCGGGTTGCGCGTGTATGCGAGTCGATCAGCACATCGAGCATCGGCTCGATTGCGCTCGGGCCAAGGTGTCGAAGCAGCGGGTCGATCGCGTCGAAGTCGACCGGCTCTTCCTGCAGGAGCATGGTCAGCCGCTGCGGAGTCGCGAACTGCTGCGCAATCATGCTCGCAGCCTGACTACCTTCAGGCGCAGCCTTGATCATCGCGAGCAACTCGCGTACACGTTCCGCCTGCGACAACTCGCCGACCGCTCCCCACACCATCAACCCCATCGCCCCCGTCTCCAGCGCCAGTTGAATCACCCGTTCGGGCGCGGGATCGATTGCACGCCGCACCTGCGGCTGAACATTGCCCAGGAACTGCTCGAAATACGCGGAGTTCTGATCGACGACCGTCGAGGACCACAGTTCGACCATGTGTCGGGCGAGGGCACGAAAGGCAGTGTCGGCGTTCTGTCGCACAAAATCCGCGGCATGTTCCGATTCCCGCCGCAGTTTGCCGATCAGTTCTTCGAGTGAAGCCGAGAGCGGTGCTTCGTGCGCCGCCCCCGCAGAGCGGAGCAGCGCCACCAGCGCCTGCGGTTCCACGACCTCGATCACCGCCAGCAGCAGCCTGCGACGGTTGGACGCATTCGCCTCGCTCAGCAATGCACTCGCAAGCACATCGGCTTCGAGCGCGGTGATCAGCGCGGATGCCCGTTGCTGTGCGGTTGCAACAACGGATTCATCGAAGTTGTACTCGAGGAAAGCGGTTTCAAGAAAACGGCAGATGCGCGTGGCGTGCTGGATCGCTCCCGGACTGCCGTTTACGAGCGCGGCGCCGGTTGTTCCGTCCGGCAACTCCGCGCCATCGTGGCCTGCGGCACGCACCAACTCATCCCACGCCTGTACCTGTGGTGCCGGTCCGCTCGACCCCATGGCAAAGCCATAGGCGTGATCGAGTCCTTCCATGTCTCGCGTCTCCTCAACGCGATGCCTTGCATGTTGCTGGACAGCGTCGTCAGCTCAAGGGTACCAGTCCCCCCGCGCCGGAGGGCGTTTTTGCTCGCTGGATTCTGTTCAATGTACGCCGCGACGTGTTCAGCGCCAACGGACCTGACGGGGCGTCACGGTTCGATCTCCGAGAGTGGAGCGATCGCCGGTCCGTTCAGCACACAACCGTACGGGTCGAAGCGCGAGCCGTGGCACGGACAATCCCACGATTTCTCCGTCTCGTTCCAGTGCACGATGCAGCGCAGATGCGTGCAGACCGCGGATCGCTCGTGCAGCACGCCATCGGCATCGCGGTAACCCGCGATGTGGGTTCTGTCGCGGGTATACACGGCTCCCTCGCCCGGTGCGAGTTCGCTCGCACCGGCGACTTCGCCGCGCGTGATCAGCTCCCGGTAATGCGATGCCACATCGATGTTCTCGCGCAGGAACTCCGGCGTCGCACGCAAGGAAATCCGTTTGGGATCGTACAGCGTCGCCCACGGATTCTCTTTGGCCAGAATCAGATCGGCGAGCAGCATACCGGCCATGATGCCGTGCGTGATGCCGTTGCCCGAATCCCCGCTGTGCATGAACACGTTTTCTGCACCGTCGGGATTGTGCCCTGTGAACGAAAGATAATCGAAAGGCTCAAGGACCTGACCCGACCAGCGGTACTCGAAGCGCTGCGCCTGCGGGACGAATGCACGCGTCCACTTCTCGAGCCGTTCAAAGCGATCCTCCGCATCATGTTTGTGCCCGGTCTTGTGATCTTCACCGCCCGTGATGATCCAGTCGGATCCATCCTGGCCCGGTTGCATGCGGACGTATACATACGGATCGTCATCGGTCCAGTACAGAGCAGGTGGAAAGGAGCCGCGAGGAATGCGTGCCGCGACCACATAGGTTCGATACGGTGCCTGTTTGGCATGGGTAATCACATAGTCGCTGATGCTCGAGTTGGTGCACACCGCCACGGCATCCGCGTTGACCGTATAATCCCCTACTCTGACTACAGGACGACGACCACCCTCCACACTGCTCGCATGTGAGCGATTGAAAATCTGCCCGCCATCGCGAACGATCGCGCGTGCGAGTCCGGCGAGGTATCTGAGCGGATGAAATTGTGCCTGGCGCGGGTAACGCAGCACGGGACCGCGATCGAAGGTGCTGAGCGGCGCACGCTCGAGCAGGGTGACATCGACCAGCCCGGCGCGATGCACCGCGGCCAGTTCCTTCTCCATGCGCCGCAGGTGATCCTCCTGCATCCGCGCATCGGGAGGCAGCAGGTACCCATCGACGTGCATGAAATCACAATCGATGTTCTCCTCCCGGACGATGTACGCGGCACGGTTGAGCGCCGCCATGTGGCTTTCAGCGGCCAGGCGCGCACCCTCCACGCCGTGCATCTTCTCAATGTTGAAGTAGCGATCGTCAAGAGCGGCTGTAATATGTGCGGTGGTACGGCCCGTTTCACCGTTGCCGATCAAGCCATCGTCAATCACGACTACGCGCTTTCCGGATCGGGCGAGATTGTATGCGAGGCTAAGCCCTGCGATACCGGCGCCAATGATGCAGATATCGGTGTCGATATTATGATTCAGTGAATCGAAGGTTGGTACTTCTGCAGTTCCCTGCCAGATCGATGTTGTCTGCCCGGACTCCGGCTCCATACCCGCCCCCTGCGATCAGCCTCGAATTCGGGGGATGCGGGGGCAGGTCCTGTGCCATGCTGCATGCGTGGCGACAACGGCGTAATCCGTCAGGTACGGCGAACCATCAGCCTGACGAGGCGGCGGGTCAGGCCGGTGTATCCGGCGTGAACGTGCCGCTCAGCCGCCTGTCGGATGGCTTCGGCGTAGGTTGGGTAGGCGTGCAGCGTGTCGGCAATTTTCGAAAGCGGGATTCCGTTGCGTCGTGCAAGCGTCAGCTCGGCGATCAGGTTGTCAGCGCCGGCGCCGAGCACGTGTGCGCCCAGCAGTTTCCCGTTCTCATCTGCGACGAGTTTCACCAGGCCGAACGTTCGCCCATCCGCGATCGCGCGATCGAGTTCGGCGAAGGCGCGCTTCCATACGCGGACTTTCGAGCCATAGCGCTGTCGGGCCTCCGCTTCGGTAAGTCCGACATGCGCGAGTTCCGGATCGGTGAACGTAACGGCTGGAACCCGGTCGTAGCGTGCGCGCGAGGTAAACGGGAACAGCGCGTTGCGCAGCACGAGCCTCGCCTGGTAATCCGCAACGTGAGTGAAGCGCGGCCCGCCGGTCACATCGCCCGCTGCCCATGTGTTGGACGCGGTGGTACGCAGGCGATCATCCAGCAGGAGTGCACCATCACGCACGACCACATCACCTGCTTCAACATCCAGCCCGCTGAGTGCGGGCACGCGTCCGGTTGCGACCAGCAGCAGCTCCGCCCTGACCGTCTGCGTCGACAAACCTTGCGCCGATGCGGTCGCACCGGGAACGGCATTCGGCCCGGCCGTATCAGCCGATTGGGCGGCGGGCGCCGTTGCGAATTCGAGCTGCACGTCCGCACCGGCGCGGCTTGCCCGTAGCACACGGGCAGCGCTATGCACGATGATTCCGCCCTCGACCAGCCGCTGCTGGAGCAGGGCAACCAGCTCTTCGTCTTCGCGCGGAAGAAGTCGCGGTTCTGCCTCGATCAGCGTGACCCGAGTGCCGAGCATCGCAAACGCCTGCGCCAGTTCAACTCCGACCGGCCCGCCGCCGAGCACGATCATCGAAGCTGGCAACTGCTCCAGGCCGAAGATGCTCTCATTCGTGTGATACGGTACCTGATCGAGACCTTCGATCGCCGGGATCGCCGGGCGGGAGCCGGTTGCGATTACGACGTGGCGGCCACTGATCTCGCGGCCATCGACCCGGATCTGACGCGGTGCGACGAATCGGGCCCTGGCTTCCATGACGTCAACGCCGAGTGAGCGAAACCGCTCCGGCGAGTCATGCGGCTCGATCGCGCTCTGTGCGGAGCGGACCCAAGCCATCACGGCGGGGAAATCGATTTCCGGGGCGGTCGTGCGGATCCCGAAGCGATCGGCGGTTCGGACGCTGTTCGCCGCGCGCGCCGCAGCGATCAGCGCCTTGCTGGGTACACAGCCGGTCCAGAGGCACTCGCCGCCGAGCCGGTTCTGTTCGATCAGGGCGACACGCGCACCGAGTCCCGCGGCGCCGGCGGCGGTTACCAGTCCGGCCGCGCCAGCGCCGATTGCGATCACATCGTATCGATTCAATTCGTCTCCGGAACGTTCAGACCTTGCGAAGTTCTGCTGTGGAGGTAGGGTTCATATGTTCTCGTGTGTCTCCTGCAAGCATGATAGCCATGAGTGAACGAGCTCACTACTACCACAGCCATGACCTGGGGCGTTTCGGCGAGGTGGAGCGCGGCGCGCCCGACCTCGCGCGGAAATTCTTCGATTACTACAACGCGGTCTTTGCGGAAGGCGCGCTGACGCAGCGCGAGAAATCGCTGATCGCACTCGCGGTCGCACACGCGGTGCAATGCCCGTACTGCATTGATGCCTATTCGCGCGACGCGCTGGAGAAGGGATCGAACCTCGACCAGATGATGGAGGCGGTACACGTAGCAGCGGCGATTCGTGGCGGCGCATCGCTGGTCCACGGCGTACAGACCCTCAATCACGTCGACGACCTCGGGATGTGATGGGGCGACTGCTTCCCACGCTGCAGAAGCGGCATTCGCCCCTTTCCCACCCGCGCGCCCAGCTCGCCGTTCTCGATCAGCTCGCGATATCGCGCACGTTCGAGGAAGCGCTCGACACTGCCGGTCTCTACCCGCTGCGCCCAACGACCATCGAGATCCTGCAGATCAATGTCGGCAGGCGCTGTAACCAGACCTGCCGGCACTGTCATGTCGATGCGGGACCGGACCGGCGTGAGGTGATGTCGGACGCCGTGCTCGATGCCTGCCTCGCATTCGTAGAGCAGGCAGGCATCCCGACCGTCGATATCACGGGCGGCGCGCCGGAGCTGCACCCGCGCTTCCGTTCGATCGTGCTGCGTGCCCGCGCTGCCGGCGCACACGTGATGCACCGCTGCAACCTGACGGCGATCCTGCTGCCCAACTACGCCGACATCCCGGAACTGCTGGCGGATCAGCATGTCGAGGTGATCGCTTCGCTGCCATACTTCCAGGCCCGGGAAACCGATGCGCAGCGCGGGGACGGTGTTTTCGAACAATCGATCGAGGGACTTCGTCGGCTCAATGCACTCGGGTACGGGCAGGGCAACGGTCTGCGGCTGAACCTCGTGATGAACCCGGTCGGCACTTTTCTGCCAGGGAATCAGCGAGAGTTGGAAGCGCTCTGGAAGCGTGAGCTTCTGCAGCGGTTCGGGGTTGTCTTCGATCAGCTCTACACGATCACCAACATGCCGATCAGCCGCTTCCTCGATTTTCTCGAGGAGCGCGGCCGAACCCGGGAATACGTCGAACGACTGGTCCAGTCCTTCAATCCCGCCGCGGCAGCCGGGGTGATGTGCAGGAATACGCTGTCTGTAGGGTATGACGGTGTGCTTTACGACTGCGACTTCAACCAGATGCTGGAGTTGCCGGTCGATCCGCGGGCGCCCCACACGATCTTTGAGGCTGAACGCGGACTGCTGGAGCAACGCACCATAACCATCGCCCCGCACTGCTTTGGCTGTACGGCCGGAGCCGGCAGCAGTTGTGGTGGTGCCACGGTCAACGGCAGTCTGGCACCTGGACGTTGACCTCGCCGCCTCACACACGCATCATGAATTCAGCGCAGCACCGAGCCGCTGTCCGGTTTCGCCAGATTCGTCTCCGGCCACAGGGTATGGCCTTGCAGGATCAGGCCGCTTTTCCGGCCCGGGATACAGATAAGCATAAAAAATGCATGAGGCAGGGCCGACGTTAAGCAGTACGCGCACCGAACATGTCAGACGAGAGGCGACACGGATGGCGAGGGCAAGCGGAACGGTGAAGTGGTTCTCGAAGGAAAAGGGCTATGGCTTCATCACCCAGGAGGGTGGGCCCGACGTCTTCGTCCACCACCAGGCAATCCAGGGCGGCGGCTTCAAGATGTTGTACGAAGGCGAGCGCGTCGAATTCGACATCATCGAGGAGCCCAAGGGCCTGAAGGCGCAAAACGTCGTCAGGCTTGATCCTCCACCGGAGGGCGCCCGTGGCGGCGGCCGCGAAGGCGGTGGCTACGGCGGTGGTGGTGGCGGCTACGGCGGGGGCGGGGGCTACGGTGGTGGTGGCGGCGGCCGCGGCGCGCGCGGCGGTGGACGCAACTACTGACAGTACCTTGACATAGCCTCGCGAACCGGGCATCTCATACCGCGGTTGTAATGCGTGCGTCCATTCGGAGGCGTCAATGGCTAAGCAGGGTGGCATCGAGATGGAGGGCGTGGTCACGGAAGTACTTCCTGATCGCAACTTCCGGGTCCTGCTTGAAAACGGGCACACAGTTCTGGCCTATGCGGCCGGGAAGATGTCCAAATTCAAGATTCGCGTTCTCGTCGGAGATCGCGTAACGCTTGAGTTGTCACCCTACGACCTGTCGCGGGGGCGAATCACCTATCGTCACAAGTCACAGAGCCCTTCAGACGGGTGAATTCCAGAGAGGGCGCCGGATCCCGGCGCCCTCTCATTTTTTGTGTAGCCATGATACGCGAAAGGCGCCCCGTTTCCGGAGCGCCCTGTGCATTTTTCGAGATTCGAAGTTTCTGCTTCAGTTGAGCCGCACGACGTTCTCCGCGGCATGACCGCCCATTCCTTCCACCACGTCGAACTCCACCCGCTCCCCCGGTGTCAGCGTGCGAAAGCCGACCCCTGCGATTCTGGAGTGGTGGACATAGCAATCGACGTCCTCATCTCCCTCGGGCGTGATGAAACCGTAGCCCTTGCTGTCATTGAACCACTTGACCGTGCCGGTAGTACGCATTGGTCCACTCCTGTCAGGTATCCCTGGGTGAGTTGATTATGCGAACTCCGAAGAGCTCACACCGATGCGGCGGTACCCCCGATGATCGTACCCCCACGCCCGAAACGCAATGGCGCTGGGGACAGCATCAATGTACTACAACCGCGGCACTGGAGAGGCAGGCATCCGGGCCAGTCCCGATCTGTATCTTTGGGTTTGGTGCATTTCGTGCCTGCTGGTGGCGGATTCAGGATCGGGAGTTCGGAGGCTCGGGATTCCGAGGCTCGGGATCCGAGGCTCGGGATCCGAGGCTCGGGATCTGGGACTTCGGGATCTGGGACTTCGGGATCCGGGACTTCGGGATTCGGGGTCCGGGATCCGGGATCCGGGATCCGGGACTTCGGGATCTGGGATCTGGGATCTGGGATCCGGGATCCGGGACTTCGGGATCTGGGATCTGGGATCTGGGATCTGGGATCTGGGATCTGGGATCTGGGATCTGGGATCTGGGATCTGGGATCTGGGATCTGGGATCTGGGATCTGGGATCTGGGATCTGGGATCTGGGA
>Ga0182743_1000118_pt1 | contig 140729 bp, 116 predicted proteins | sample eDN3rd30CKraftOP_FD_128522 | JGI IMG/M metagenome (GOLD analysis project Ga0182743, IMG submission 128522) | Enriched Organic Plus compost microbial communities from Emeryville, California, USA - eDNA 3rd pass 30_C Kraft OP (version 2) (version 2) ...
CCCTTCCCGAACAGGACCGTGAAACGCCTTTGCGCCGATGATAGTGGATGGACATCTGTGAAAGTAGGTCATCGTCAAGCTCTTACGCCAAAAACCCCTCAAGCTAACGCTTGAGGGGTTTTTCTTTTTCAGACGCTGCAAATGCGCACGTACGGAACAGGCTAAAATAGTCGCTCACAAACAGTAATCTGTAGCGGAGGGTTTCATGACCGAGGTGCTGCCACCGGAAAACGATGCGCCGGACAATAATCAGAACGGCCTGTCTATGCGTACGCTTACGCATATCATGTACGGCTTGTTTGCCCTGGGCCTGGTCAGTGCCGGCTTTCTCGGGCTGGCCACGATAGCGGCGCTGGTGCTTGCCTACCTGAAGCGGGGCGATGCCGCGGGCACAGTCTATGCCGCGCACATGGACTGGGTGATACGCACTTTCTGGTGGGGCCTGCTGTGGCTCGTCCTGAGCCTGCTGGCGACATTCATCTTCCTGGGTTGGCCCGCACTCGTCGTCCTGGGCGTATGGCTTGTGTACCGCGTCATCCGGGGCTGGCTGGCATTGTTCGAGGGCAATCCGCCGATTACCGAAGCCCTTTGAGCCTGCGCGGCGCATCGTCGCAACGATGTGTCCCATGAAAAAAGCGCCACCTAAGTATCAGGTGGCGCTTTTTTCATTAGGCTTCGCCTTTGTTGGGGCGGTGTCGATCAGCCAGCGTGGTGTCGACTTATTTGAGGTGAGCGCTGACAAGCTTGGTGAGCTCGAACATGGAAACCTGGTCTTTTCCAAAAAGCGGACGCAGCTTGGCATCTGCGTTGATATTGCGGCGATTGGCGGGATCCTGCAGGTCATGTTGCTTGATGTAGTCCCAGATCTTCTTGGTGACCTCAGTGCGAGGCAGGGCTGCGGGGCCAATGACGGCAGCAAGAGTCGGGCTGGGGGTCAGTGGCTTCATAAACGCCGCATTAGGCTTACGGGCGGGTTTTTCGCTTGTTGCCATGGATTGATGCTCCAAAGAAAATGATGGGTTGAATGCACTGGTAGTTCGAGCATACCTTGAGATTGCCCCAAAAACAAAGTCCTTTTTTACTGCCTGCGCTAGTGGGGGCAGCCCGTTTAGCCCCGGGGCAGCCGGCGTCGGGGCGCTCAAAACCGGGTTAACATGAACGCTTGAGCCCGAATTCGACTCTTTTCAATACGTCAGACAACATGAACGCCGCTCCTTCAAACACGATCACTTTAATTCGTCCCGACGACTGGCACCTGCACTTGCGTGACGGGCCTGTCCTGGAGGCGGTCGTGGGCGACACCGCCCGTCAGTTCGCCCGGGCCATCATCATGCCCAACCTGAAGCCTCCCGTGGTGACCACGGAGCTGGCAATCGCCTACCGCAGCCGCATCCTCGCGGCTCTGGCGAAGGCAGGGGTCGCCGAAGGGCAATTCACGCCCCTCATGACGCTTTACCTGACAGACAACACCAGTCCTGAAGAAATACGGCGCGCGGTGGATTCGGGCATCATTCATGGGGTGAAGCTCTACCCGGCCGGCGCCACGACCAACTCGGACGCCGGGGTCACCGATCTGCTTGGGCGTTGCGCAGGCGTGCTTGAAGCCATGCAGCGCCATGGGTTGCCGCTGCTCATGCATGGCGAGGTCACCGACCCGGCCATCGACGTCTTCGATCGCGAGGCCGTATTCATCGAGCAGGTCATGATTCCGCTGCGCCGGGCTTTCCCGGAGCTCAAGGTGGTGTTCGAGCATCTGACCACCAAGGATGGCGTGGACTACGTGCGCGATGCCGAGGGGCCGATCGGCGCAACCCTGACGGCGCATCACCTGCTGTATAACCGGAATGCGCTCTTCAAGGGCGGGATCCGGCCGCATTGGTACTGCCTGCCCATCCTCAAGCGCGAAACGCATCGTATTGCCTTGCTCGAGGCCGCAACCAGCGGCAGCAGCCGCTTTTTCCTGGGCACGGACAGCGCCCCTCATCCCAAGGGCCTCAAAGAGCACGCCTGCGGATGCGCGGGTTGCTACACGGCGCTGCATGCGCTGGAGCTGTACGCGACGGCGTTCGACTCCGTCGGCCGGCTGGATCGTCTTGAAGGTTTTGCCAGCCGCCACGGCCCGGCGTTTTACGGGCTTCCCCTGAATACGGGCACGATCACGCTCGAGCGGCGCGAGTACCGGATCCCCGCCGAGCTTTCCCTGGCTGATGATTCCGTGGTGCCCTTGGCCGGGGGTGAGGCGCTGGGCTGGAGCGTCAAGGCCTGACTCCCTCGGATAGGCGGGCGATGACGCGGATGTCGGTCTAGCCGTTACGCTTGGCCTCCAGGGCTTCCCATCTGAGGAACAGTGCATTCATGCGCGCTTCGATATCGGCGAGTTCTGCATTGATGCGCTCGACCTCTTCAGGGCTGTCCCGATACAGCGAGCCGTCGGCAAGTGCTTCCATCAATTCGGCCTGGCGCTTCTCGAGCGCCGCAATCGCGTCCGGCAGGTCGTCCAGCTCGCGTTGCTCCCAGGTGGTGATCCGCCCGGGTTTTGATGGACGGTTGCGTGTTGCCGATCCGGCCGGCGGCGTCGCGGTTTTTTCTGCGCGGGACGATCGGGAAGTGTCGGTCGACGGGCTTGGGCGTTGAGCGAGCCATTCGTCATACCCGCCGACATATTCGCGCCAGACGCCATCGCCCTCCGCAGCCAGGGTCTGAGTGACCACGTTGTTCAGGAAGGCACGGTCGTGGCTGACGAGCAGCACGGTGCCGCTGTAGTCCTGCAGCAGCTCCTCGAGCAACTCCAGGGTTTCGATGTCCAGGTCGTTGGTCGGCTCGTCCATCACCAGCACATTGGTCGGGCGCGCAAACAGGCGGGCCAGAACGAGGCGCGCCCGTTCGCCGCCTGATAGGCTGCTGACGGGAGACTGTGCTCTGGCCGGCGAGAACAGGAAGTCCTCAAGGTAGCTCATGATGTGTTTGCGTTGATCTCCGATCTCCACCCATTCGCTGCCAGGGCTGATCGTGTCCGCCAGCGTTGCCTGCTCGTCGAGCTGCGAGCGCATCTGGTCGAAATAGCCAACGTTGAGATTTGTGCCCAGGCGTACCTCGCCGGAATCCGGCTGCAGCTTGCCCAGAATGATGCGTATCAATGTGGTCTTGCCGGCTCCGTTCGGGCCGATCAGGCCGATGCGGTCCTGGCGCATGATGGTGGTGGAAAGGTCCCGCACGATGACTTTGTCGCCATAGGCAAAGCTCACGTGTTTGAGTTCGGCCACAAGCTTTCCCGACCGTTGCCCTTCGGCGATCGCAAGGTTTACGTTTCCGACCCCTTCGCGCCTTGCGGCGCGGTCACGCCGCAACTGCTCCAGCCTGCGCACCCGCCCCTCGTTCCGGGTGCGGCGGGCTTCGACGCCTTTGCGAATCCAGACCTCTTCCTGGGCCAGCACTTTGTCGAACTTGGCGTTCTGGATGCGTTCGGCCTCCAGCCATTCTGCCTTGCGCTGTTGCCAGGACGAGAAGTTGCCGGGAAAGCTGAACAGCTTGCCGCGGTCAAGTTCGACGATGCGCGTCGCCACGACATCCAGGAAGCGTCGGTCATGGGTGATGAGCACCACGCTGCAGCGGGCATTGAGCAGCCGCCGCTCCAGCCAGTCTATGCCTTCGAAATCGAGATGGTTGGTCGGTTCGTCCAGCAGAAGAAGATCCGGCTCGTCGGCCAGGGCTCGGGCCAGGGCGACACGCTTGCGCATGCCGCCTGAAAGGCTGGCGATCGATGCCTGGGCGTCCAGTCCGAGCTCATCGATGAGCGCCTGGACCCGCGCGGGGCGCGACCAGTCCTCGCTTGCGTTGACGTCGCCGCACAAGACATCAAAAAGGGTCATGGATTCGTCGAGATCCGGCTCCTGCTCGACCGTGGCGACGCGCAAACCGCTGAGGCGCATGACTTCGCCGTCGTCTGGCGCGACACGTTCGTCCAGAATCTTGAGCAGGGACGATTTGCCGGCGCCGTTTCGGCCGATGAGGCCAAGCCGTTCTCCGGGCTGGATGGCCAGGTCGGCATGGTCGAGCAGGGGGTGGTGCCCATAAGCGAGCTGCAAATTGGTGAGAGTGATGAGGGCGGCCATAAGCAAACGAGTAGCGGGGTGAACCCGGCGGTACGAGCGCAACCGGTGTGGTTTTGCGACAAGACTCTATTGTCGCAGGTTGGGAAAAGTGTGTGGGGCGCGTGCCCGCGATACAATGATGGCTGCGGAACAGGCCGGGCAATCGCGGCGCCTTTGCGGCGTCGAGGAAGGTCCGGACTCCACAGAGCAGGGTAACGGCTAACGGCCGTCCGGCTGCGGCGCGCCTCCGGGTGTGTCGTGGCCGAGGAACAGGGCCACAGAGACGAGTCTGCGGCGTGGGCATGCCATCGGCATGCACTGACACGGCTATCTCCGTGCGGCGCACTCTGGCGACAGGGTGCAGCGCAGCAGGGTGAAACGCGGTAACCTCTACCCGGAGCAACACCAAATAGGCATGCGACCAGCCTCAGGGCTGAAAGGGCGGCTCGTCCGAGCATGCGGGTAGGTGGCTAGAGCGCCGCAGCAATGCGGCGCCCAGAGGAATGATTGCCCGCCGGGTTCGCCCGGTGTACAGAATCCGGCCCATAGGCCTGTTCCGCTCTTTTACCGCGACACATATTGCGTCGCTGGTGCCCATGCCGGCCAAGCCGTCGGCGCTCTTCACGCGAATGGCGTGTTTTCCCTGTCCGGTTTTCTCCCCCATAGCTGACAAACCACTTGTAGATGAATCGCCAATCCATTGATTTGTCTATGGAATTTTTTTGGCGTTTTCATGAAAAACGGCTCTAAGTGCTTGTTGTGATTGAAAAAATTGCAACCAAGCGCTTGACCAGTTCAAAGCCATGACGTAGAGTGGGAAAAAGTAGGTTTTTGTGCAAAAAAGTGGGGATTGAACGGTGTTTCAGGGAAGCAGTGCGCTCACGCTCGACGCCAAGGGGAGGGTCTCGATACCCACCCGGCATCGTGACGCCCTGGTTTCCCAGGTGGGAGGGCGTCTGACGCTCACTCGTCATCCCGATGGTTGCCTGTTGCTTTACCCGCGCGATGTGTGGGAAGAGAAACGCACCCAGATCGCCGCCCTGCCCATGTCCGCCCGCCCTTTCCAGCGTCTTTTGCTGGGGAATGCGCTGGATGTCGACATGGATGGTTCCGGCCGCATTCTGGTGTCGCCGGAATTGCGTACTGCAGCCGGTCTCAACCGCGACGTCATGTTGCTGGGAATGGGAAGTCACTTCGAGCTGTGGGACGCCGCCGAGTGGGCCCGTCGTGAAGCCGAAGATTTGGCCAAGGGCATGACCGATGCCCTGGAAAACTTTTCCTTCTGACGGCGCGCCATGGAACTCACACACAAGTCCGTACTGCTCGAGCCTACGGTCAACGCGCTGATTGATGAAAGCTTTGGCCGCAAGGCGCGGCACGGTCATGCTGCAGCGCCGCTTTCCAGCCGCTTGAACGGCGTCTTCGTCGACGGCACGTTTGGTCGAGGCGGGCACAGTCGTCTTTTGCTTTCCCGGCTTGGGCCGCAGGCGCGTCTGATCGTGTTCGACAAAGATCCCCAGGCCATTGCCGCTGCAAATGAGCTGGCGGCTCAGGATGCCCGCGTGACAGTGGTGCACGACGGCTTTGCGGCGATGCCGGAGCGGCTGGCCGAGTTGGGCATACAGCACGTGGATGGCGTCATGCTGGATCTTGGAGTGTCGTCGCCCCAGATCGACGATGCCGCAAGAGGTTTTTCGTTCATGCGCGAGGGTCCGCTCGATATGCGCATGGATACGAGTCGCGGGCCAACGGCCGCGGAATGGCTGGCCGAGGCCGGTATCGACGAAATTAAGGAGGTCATCGCGAATTATGGCGAAGAACGGTTTGCTTTCCAGATTGCAAAGGCGATTGTTGCTCGCCGCGAATCCCGGCCGCTGCGCACAACGCTCGATCTCGCCGAGCTCGTCGCCGGTGTCGTCCGCACGCGCGAAAAGGGTCAACACCCGGCCACTCGGACCTTTCAGGCTCTACGGATTTACCTCAATCGGGAACTCGAAGAGCTCGCGCTCGCCCTCGCGGCAGTACTGAGGCTTCTCGCTCCCGGGGGGAGGCTGGCGGTGATCAGTTTCCATTCCCTCGAGGACCGGATGGTCAAGCAAAGCATTGCCGCGGCGGCCCGGCCTGGCGCCATGCAGGCGCGCTTGCCGATTCCCGAGAAGGATATGCCGCAGCCGATACTGCATTCCCTGGGGCGTGTCCTGCCGGATGAAAGCGAGGTGGCCGGCAATGTCCGGGCGCGTTCCGCGGTATTGCGCGTGGCCGAGCGCACCGCCGAACCCTTGCCGCCCGATCAGGGCGTTTCCTTTATCAAGGCAGCGGAACTTTCGCCGCGGAAGCTTTCTACGCGCAAGCGCGGGAGGGCATGATGGGGCGTCTGTGTATCGCTGTCGCTGCCTTGCTCATGCTTTCTGCCATCTCGCTGGTCACGGCGCGTTTCCAGTCGCGGCAGCTTTTCGTGGCGTCCGACCGGCTGTCGGCCAAAGCGCGTGAACTCGATATCGACTGGCGCCGTTTGCAAGTCGAAAGGGCCGAGCTGGCCCGCAATGCACGCATCGATGAGATCGCCCGCGACGATCTCAAGATGCTCAATACCTCCCCCGACCGCACGATCTACGTGAAGGTGGCGCAAGGCACCGCCTCAGGCCAGGGGGGTAAGCAATGAAGCGTCATGTCTTTTATGAAAGCCCCGTCCTGAATGTCCAGATGCCCTTGTGGCGGGCCCGGCTGGTATTGGTTCTGCTGATGCTCGGTTTCGGTGCGCTGATCGCCAAGGCGATGTATCTGCAAGGGTTTTCCAAGGAGTTCCTGCAGCAGCAAGGCGAGCGCCGTTACGAGCGGACTCTGGTCCTGCCTGCCACGCGCGGCAAGATCCTGGATCGCACCGGCAACGTCGTGCTGGCGTCCAGCGTACCGGCGCGCGCCATCTGGGCCATTCCCGAGGACACGCGCGAGGCGGATCCCAAGGACATTGCCACTCTGGCTCAAATCCTCGGCATGCCGCTGGCGGAGGTCAAGCGTCGGCTGTCCAACGAAGACAAGAATTTTGTCTACCTCAAGCGTCAAGTGCCCATGGATCTGGCGGCACGGATACGCGATATGAAGATTCCCGGCATTCATCAGCAGGAAGAGTCCTTGCGCTCTTACCCGGAAGGGGGGATGACGGCCCATGTGGTCGGCTTCAACAATATCGAGGACCATGGCATCGAAGGCGTGGAGTTGGCGTTCGACAAGGAGCTTTCGGGCCAGCCGGGCAGCCGCCGTGTGATCAAGGACCGCCTCGGCCGGGTGGTCGAGGATGTGACGGCCGCCGTGCCGCCGACCAACGGCCAGGATCTGGCATTGTCCATTGACGCCGGATTGCAGTTCGATACCTACACGGCTTTGAAGAAAGCCATGGAAGAGCATCACGCCAAAGCGGTGGCCGGCATCGTGGTGGATGTGCAGACCGGAGAAATCCTGGCCTTGGTCAACCTGCCCACTTACGATCCCAATGATCGCGAGGATCGCAAGGGCGCGGCCTTGCGCAACCGCGTGATTACGGACACGTTCGAGCCCGGCTCCATCATGAAGCCGTTCACCGTTGCGCTGGCCCTCGATCTGAAGCGGATCAAGACAACGACCATGTTTGATACCGGCAATGGGCGCTATCAATACCAGGGGTCAACCATTTCCGACGTGAGCCGCAATGGCGTGCTCGATCCGGCCGGGATTCTGCGGCGTTCCAGCAATATCGGCATGACCATGATTTCCGAGCGCCTGACCTCGCAGGAAATGTGGACCAAGTTCACGGAGCTCGGCTTTGGCCGCGCGCCGCAGGCGCATTTCCCTGGGGTGGCTTCCGGCAGGCTGCGTCCGTGGGAGCGCTGGCGTCCCATTGAAAGAGCGACAATGGCCTATGGCTATGGCCTGTCAGTGTCTTTGCTGCAGATTGCACATGCCTACACGGCCTTCGCGCGCAATGGCGATGTGGTGGCTCTCTCGCTGCTGAAGCGCCAGTCCAAGCCGGCCAGTGTGCAGGTCTATTCCCCCGAGATCGCCGCCCTGATCCGGTCCATGCTGGAGGCCGCCGCGGGGCCGGATGGCGCCAAGCTGGCCCAGGTGCAGGGTTACCGGGTGGCGGGCAAGAGCGGTACGGCGCGCAAGATCGTCAATGGGCATTACAGCAAGACGCAGTATCGTAGTTCTTTTGTGGGTTTTGCTCCGGTGTCCAAGCCGCGCGTCGTGGTGGCTATTTCAGTCGACGAACCGGGGGCTGGGGGATATTATGGCGGCCGCGTTGCTGCGCCCGTTTTTGCCAATGTCGTGGCCAGCAGCCTGCGCAGGCTGGGTGTGCGGCCCGATGCACCGATAGAATCCATGGTGGCTGTGGACTCCTCCGGGAGGACCACACGATGATTGAAATGAATAGAGTTGTTGAATGGCTGAAGGATCGGGTCGAACCGAACGCCCACCTTTGCCTGGATTCCCGGCTTATCGAGCCGGGCGATGTATTTTTTGCGTGTCCCGGTTCAAGCGTCGACGGCCGGGCGTTCATGAACGAGGCTGTGGCGCGGGGAGCCCGCGCCATTGTCGCCCAGCCGGCTCCTGATGGCTTGCCGGCGGTTCCCGTGCCTGTGCTGGAAGTCGATGGCTTGTCCGGCTTGCTGGGGGAAATCGCGCATCAATGGTATGGCCGGCCCTCCGAAAAATTGTCGGTAGTGGCGATCACCGGCACCAATGGGAAGACTTCCACGGTGCAGTGGCTGGCGGCAGCCTTGAACTCGGAATCCGTGCCTTGCGGCGCCATTGGTACATTGGGCGTGACCTTGCCCGATGGCACCAATCTGGGCGGCGCATTGACCACTCCCGATGTCCTGACCGTGCATCGCAGTCTGGCCGCCATGGTGAGCGCGGGCGCGCGAGTCGTGGCGATGGAAGCGTCATCCATCGGCCTCGTTCAGGGGCGCCTCGATCATGTGCGCATCAAGGTGGCGGGGTTCACCAACCTGACGCATGATCACCTCGACTATCACACGACGCTCGAGAACTACCGGCAGGCCAAGTTCTCACTGTTTGCATGGCCGGGCCTCGAACACGCCATCGTCAATGTCGATGATCCGGCGGGCCGTGACTTGGCGGCCTCTCTGGCCGGTCCGCGGCTCCTGGCCTATTCCATCGCGGAAGACGGGGCTGCGTCATTGCTGGCCCGTGACATTCAGACCGGCAGCTATGGCCTGATTTTCAATTTGGCGACCAGCGACGGCGTGGCCCAGATGGTCACCCGGCTGGTCGGGCTGCACAATGTCTCCAATCTTCTGCTGGTCGCCGGAGTGCTGCAGACCCTGGGCTGGCCGCTGGCGCGCATCGCAGGAGCCCTGACGACACTGCGTTCCGTCGAGGGACGCCTGCAGATCGTCGAGGCTGAGTCCTGCGGTGACACCAGCGCTCCGCTGCCTCTGGTGGTCGTTGATTATGCGCATACGCCCGATGCCCTGGATCGCGCGCTGCAGGCGCTGCGGGAAGTCGCTGCCGTGCGGGGCGGAAGGCTGCTCTGCGTCTTCGGCTGCGGGGGGAATCGCGATAAGGCCAAACGTCCGGTGATGGGCGGGATTGCCGCCCGCCTGGCCGACGATGTCGTGATCACCAATGACAATCCTCGCGATGAGGAGCCCGAACAGATTGTCGAGGCCATCGTGGCGGGAATGTCGCGCCGGCCCCGCATCGAACTCGATCGCGCGCGGGCCATCCTGTCCACCGTGTGGGCTGCGCAGCCCGCGGATGTCGTGCTGCTGGCAGGCAAGGGCCACGAAACCTATCAGGAGATTCATGGTCGGAGAACGGCCTTTGACGATCGGGAGTGGTCCCGCCTGGCGCTGACCTGGCTGCGCGGAGTCCAGTTGTCGTCGGATTCGCGTCGTCTGTTACCGGGGCAGGTGTTCATTGCGCTCAAGGGCGAGGCCTTCGATGGTCACGCTTATCTGGGGCAGGTCGCCGATGCGGGCGCATGCGCCGCCATCGTCGAAAAGCGCGACCCCGGCGTCGATCTTCCGCAGTTTGAGGTCGGAGACACGCGTGCAGCCCTGACCCGGATCGGAGCGTGCTGGCGTCAGCGTTTCGTGCTGCCGGCCATCGCCGTGACCGGCAGCAATGGCAAGACGACGACGAAAGAGATGATCGCCTCCATTCTGCGCGCCTGGAAGGGTGATTCGGCCGCCTTGTCGACGGCAGGCAATTTCAACAATGACATCGGCGTTCCGTTGACCCTGCTGCGGTTGAGGGAAACCCATCGCGCGGCTGTTTTCGAGTTGGGCATGAACCACCCAGGTGAAATCCGCGATCTGGCCGAGACGGCTCGCCCGACAATTGCCCTGGTCAACAACGCCCAAAGGGAGCATCAGGAGTTCATGCATACCGTTGAAGCCGTTGCCCGCGAAAATGGTTCCGTGTTCGATAGCCTGCCGTCCGATGGCGTGGCCGTGTTCCCAGGCGACGATGCCTTTGCCGGATTGTGGCGGGAACTGGCGGGCGACCGCCGAGTCGTATTGTTTGGCATGGGCAGCAGTTTCGATGTGTATGCGGACCAGATTCATGCCGAGCCCACCCGCACCCGCTGCCAGTTGACCACGCCCCTGGGCACATGTGCGTTGACACTGTCCGCGCCTGGTGTGCACAACTTGCGCAATGCCTTGGCGGCGGCCGCAAGCACGTATGCCGCCGGTGCGACGCTGGACGCGATCCGGATGGGGCTTGAGGACTTCAATCCCGTATCGGGCCGCATGCAGCCGCATGAGTTGGCGAACGGCTTGCAACTGATCGACGATACCTACAATGCCAATCCGGACTCCGTCAGGGCTGCCATCGATGTCCTGGCGGGCTTGAAGGGGGGGAGGATTCTGGTTCTCGGCGATATGGCCGAGGTCGGCGCCGAGGGTCCCGCCATGCATGCCGAAGTCGGTGCCTATGCCCGAGAGCGGGGGATCGACGTGCTGCTCACGTTTGGTCCGGCGGCTCGCAATGCCGCCCAGGCCTTCGGTCGGGAGGACGATGCGTTCGACGCCATCGAATCGCTGATGACCCGGCTGCGCGAACTTGCCCCTGCCAATATCTTGGTCAAGGGGTCGCGCAGCACCCGGATGGAGCGTGTGGTGCAGGGGCTCTTGAGCACCGAGGCTGATCAGAAGCCGCAGGGGGGGCGCAATCATGCTGCTTGAACTCGCGCGCTGGCTCGCCGACTCCCACATGCGTGCTTTCGGCGTATTCGAATACATCACTCTGCGCGCCATGCTGGCCTGCGGCACCGCTCTGGTCATCGGCCTGGTGGCGGGGCCGGCCGTCATTCGCAAACTCACCGCCATGAAAATAGGGCAGGCGGTTCGCAGCTACGGCCCGCAATCCCACCTGCAGAAGACGGGTACCCCGACCATGGGAGGGTCGCTCATCCTCATCGGGATTGCCGTCAGCACCCTGCTGTGGGCGGATTGGACCAATCGTTTTGTCTGGGTCGTGCTGCTGGTGACGTTCGGTTTTGGCTGGATAGGCTGGGCCGACGATTACAAGAAAGTGGTGCATCGCGATCCCGAGGGGATGTCTTCGCGCCAGAAGTTTTTCTGGCAGGCCTTGATCGGCATCGTGGCTTCCATATACCTGACCTTCGCCGTGTCGGCGCCGGCCAACGCCGAACTCTGGCCCCTGTTCCGTGATTGGGTGATGAGCGGGTTCACCATGTCCTTGCCCACGCGGGCCGACCTGATCGTGCCGTTCTTCAAGTCGGTCAGCTACCCCTTGGGCGCATTCGGATTCGCGACACTGACCTGGCTGGTGATCGTGGGGTCGAGCAATGCGGTAAACCTGACCGACGGCCTCGATGGCCTGGCCATCATGCCCACCGTCATGGTGGGAAGCGCGTTGGGCATTTTCGCCTACGTTGTCGGCCGGGTGGACTACTCAAAGTACCTGCTCTTTCCTTATATCCCGGGGGCGTCCGAGCTGATGGTGCTGTGCGCGGCGATCGCCGGCGCAGGGCTGGCCTTCCTGTGGTTCAACGCCTATCCGGCCCAGGTGTTCATGGGCGACGTTGGCGCCCTGGCTCTGGGCGGCGCGCTGGGCACGATCGCCGTCATCGTTCGCCAGGAAATCGTGCTGTTCATCATGGGAGGCGTCTTCGTGGCCGAGACCCTTTCCGTGATGCTGCAGGTGTCCTATTTCAAGTACACGAAAAAGCGGTTCGGCGAAGGGCGCCGGATACTGCGGATGGCGCCGCTGCATCATCACTTCGAGGTGGGCGGCTGGAAGGAAACGCAGGTGGTCGTGCGTTTCTGGATCATCACCATGATGCTGGTCCTGATCGGACTGGCGACGTTGAAATTACGATGAAGGCGTATTCCTTTCCCTCCGTCGAAGTCGAAGGACTGACCCTGATTCTCGGATTGGGCGAGACAGGGGTGGCCGCTGCCGCGTGGTGCCTGATGCATGGCGCTCGTCTCAGGGTGCTGGACACCCGTGACGAGCCGGCCGGCATCGCGTCGCTGCGGGAGCGGCTGGGCGAACTGGGGCAGGTCGAGTTCCGCCTCGGGGCGCAGTCTTTCGTCGACGCTGCGCTGGACGGCGTGTCGCGCATCGTCCTGAGCCCCGGGCTTGCGCCGAATCAGGCGCCGACGCAGGGACTGCTCGAGGCAGCCCGCCTTCGCGGCATCGAGGTGCTGGGGGAGATCGAGCTCTTTGCGCGGGCCCTCGCAGACCTGGCGGAACAGGGTTATCGCCCCAAGGTTCTGGCCGTGACCGGAACCAATGGCAAGACGACTGTCACGTCCATGACGCAACAGATCGTGCAGGCTTGCGGCGTGAGTGCCCGCGTGGCGGGCAATATCAGTCCGGCAGCCTTGACGGCGCTGGCGGATGCGATCGGCACCGACACCCTGCCGGATGTCTGGGTGCTGGAGCTTTCCAGCTTCCAGCTGGTCTCCACTTCCTCGCTGGCGCCCGATGCTGCCGTGGTGCTCAATCTGACGCAGGATCATCTGGATTGGCACGGATCGATGCAGGCCTATGGCGAAGCCAAGGCATCACTGCTCAGAAGCGCGAAGATCGCCATCGTCAATCGCGATGATCCGCTCGTAGCGGCAATGGTGCCCGAGCTGCGCAGCGTCCGGGTCCGTTCCTTCGGCCGCGATGTCCCGCATTGGGCCGGAGACCTCGGCCTGGATGGATCCCAGGGCCTGGCCTGGCTGTGTGCCAGCGAGCCCGTCGATTTCGACCCGCCGGGCGGCGCGGCCACAGGTCGCCGCCGCAAGGTGGCGGAAGAGCCGGTGCGCGAGCCGGGTCGCCTGTCGCGGCTCATGCCGACCGACGCACTGAGGATCCGGGGCATGCACAATGCCATGAACGCCCTGGCTGCCTTGGCCTTGGCGCGCAGTCTCGATCTGGGCTGGGCGGGTCTGCTGCATGCGGTGCGCGAATACGGCGGTGAACCCAATCGTGTGGAGTTCGTCCGCTCGGTGCGGGGCATTGATTTCATCAACGACAGCAAAGGCACCAATGTGGGCGCCACCGTGGCGGCCCTGGAAGGCCTGGGCCAGAAGGCTGTGCTGATCGCTGGGGGGTTGGGCAAGGGGCAGGATTTCTCTCCCTTGTGCAAGGTCGTGCGCGACCATGCGCGCGCCGTGGTGCTGATCGGAGCCGATGCGCAAGCCATCGCCGCGGTTCTCGACGAGACGGGCATTGCCGTCCGGCACGCCGAAACGCTCGAGCAGGCGGTCTCGCAGGCTTTCGAGCTGGCGCAGCCCGGCGATGCGGTGTTGCTGTCGCCCGCCTGCGCCAGCATGGACATGTTCCGCAGCTACAAGCATCGGGGCGAAGTCTTCGTGGACGCGGTGCACGAGTTGGCGCTCGATAGCGGGGAGGTGGCATGAGCCTGTTTTCCGAACTGACCTCCAGCGTCAATGCCGTCCGTCCGGGCCGCACCACCATGCCCAATTTTGATCTGGGCCTCATCGTGTCGACGGCCGCTCTGGTGCTGTTTGGCTTGTTGATGGTCTATTCGGCCTCGATCGCCCTGGCCGACGGGCCGCGCTATGAAAGTTACGGCAGGTATTACTTCGTGATCCGCCATGGGCTGTTCGTCATGGTTGGCGTGGTCTCGCTGGCCCTGGTGCTGGGAGTGCCCATGCAGGTTTGGCAGAAGATCGGTGTGCCGCTCTTCCTGGTCAGCCTGTTGCTGCTCATGGTGGTTCTTGTGCCCGGGATAGGGCGCGAGGTCAATGGCGCGCGGCGTTGGCTGCCCCTGGGACCGATCAATTTCCAGCCGTCCGAGCTCATGAAGGTCGCCATCATCCTGTACGCCGCCGATTACACGGTGCGCAAGCAGCAGCACATGCAAAGCTTCTTTCGAGGGTTCCTGCCCATGGCCTTTGCGCTGGCGCTGGTCGGCATGCTGCTGCTGCTCGAGCCGGATCTGGGGGCGTTCATGGTCATCGTGGCTATCGCCGTCGGCATCTTGTTCATCGGCGGAATCAATGGCAAGTTATTCTCGACGCTGCTGGGCATCATGGTCGGCAGCTTCCTGCTGCTCATCTGGGCCTCGCCATGGCGGCGCGAGCGTCTGTTCGTGTACCTGGATCCATGGAATCCCAGCAACACCTACGGCAGCGCTTATCAGCTTTCCCACTCTTTGATCGCATTCGGACGCGGCGAGTGGTTCGGGGTCGGCTTGGGGGCCAGCATCGAAAAACTGCATTATCTGCCCGAGGCTCATACCGACTTCATCATGGCCGTCATCGGCGAGGAACTCGGCTTTATCGGCGTCCTGGCGGTGGTGGTCGTATTCGCCTTTGTGGTGTGGCGGGCTTTCGACATCGGACGCCAAGCCATCGCCATGGAGCGCATATTCAATGGTCTGGTCGCCCAGGGCGTGGCCCTGTGGTTTGGCGTGCAGGCGTTCATCAATGTCGGCGTGTGTCTGGGGCTGCTGCCGACCAAAGGGTTGACACTGCCCCTCGTGAGCTACGGCGGGTCGGGTATTGTCATGAACCTGGTGGCGGTGGCTCTCCTGCTGCGGGTTGACCACGAAAACCGCAACCTGATGCGAGGTAAGCGGACATGAACGGACGCACCGTGCTCATCATGGCAGGCGGTACCGGCGGGCATATCATGCCAGGGCTGGCTGTCGCCCATGAACTGGCGCAGCGTGGCTGGCATGTGGTGTGGCTCGGCCATCCGGAACGCATGGAGGGCCGCCTGGTGCCGCCCCAGGGGTTCGAGTTGGCCCCCCTGAGATTTTCGGGTGTGCGCGGCAAAGGTCTCATGACGCTGCTGAAGCTGCCCTTCACCCTTGTCGGAGCCTGCTGGGGCGCGCTGCGCCAATTGCGGACCGTGCGCCCGGACGTGATCCTGGGCATGGGCGGGTATGTGGCCTTCCCCGGAGGGCTGATGGCTGCCTTGACGCGGACCCCGCTGGTCATCCACGAGCAGAATGCCGTGGCCGGCACGGCCAATCGCTGGCTGGCCCGCATCGCACGCAGAGTACTGACGGGCTTCCCCGGTGCCCTGCCTGGCGCGGTGATGGTCGGCAATCCTGTTCGTGAGGCGTTCACCATGCTGCCCCGAAGCCGTGAGCGCTACGGACAGCGGCAGGGGCCGCTGCGTCTCATGGTCGTGGGCGGAAGCCTCGGCGCCCAGGCGCTCAACACCATCGTGCCCCAGTCCCTCGCCCTTCTGTTGCCTCAAGAGCGTCCTGTGGTGACGCACCAGACAGGCGAGCAGCATATTGCCAATGTACAAGCCGCGTATGAGGCGGCCGGCGTGCAGGCGCGCTGCCTGCCGTTCATCGAAGACATGGCGGCGGAGATCGCCGAAGCGGACATCCTGATTTGCCGTGCAGGGGCGATGACTGTCGCCGAGGTGGCCGCTGCCGGCGTGGCGGCCTTGTTCGTGCCCTTGCCTCATGCGATCGACGACCACCAGACCGCCAATGCGCGCTATCTGAGCGAATGCGGCGGAGGCTGGCTCTGCAAGCAATCCGAATTGACGGCGCCATGGCTGGCCCGCTGGTTGAAGGAACGCAGCCGGGATGAACTGCTCCAGGTTGCGGAGCATGCCCATGAGCATGCTTGCCTGAATGCGACGCGGCAGATTGCCGACGCGTGCGAGCATGCGTCAAGGAAAACTGTATGAAACATAGAATTCAAAGCCTGCACTTTGTAGGGATCGGCGGATCGGGAATGAGCGGCATAGCCGAGGTCTTGTTGAACCTCGGCTATGCCGTCAGCGGATCCGACCTGCAGGAGTCGGCGGTAACCCGCCGCCTGTCGTCGCTGGGCGCACGCGTGTACGTCGGCCACGATGCGGCGAACATCAAGGGCGCCGGGGCGCTGGTGACTTCGACGGCCGTCTCGGGCGACAACCCTGAGGTGCTGGCGGCCCGTGCCGCGCGCATTCCCGTCGTGCCGCGTGCACTGATGCTGGCGGAGCTGATGCGCCTGAAGCGAGGCATTGCCGTGGCCGGAACGCACGGCAAAACGACGACGACCAGCCTGGTGGCAAGCGTGCTGGCCGCAGGCGGGCTGGATCCGACCTTCGTGATTGGCGGGAAGCTGACCTCGGCCGGCGCCAATGCGCGGCTGGGCCAGGGCGACTATATCGTTGTCGAGGCCGATGAGTCCGACGCGTCCTTTCTGAATCTGCTGCCGGTCATGGCCATCATCACCAACATCGATGTGGACCATATGGACACCTATGGTCACGATGTGGCCAGGCTCAAGAGCGCCTTCATCGAGTTCACCCATCGGCTGCCCTTCTATGGCAGCGCGATCGTGTGTCTGGACGATGCCAATGTGCGCGAGATCATCCCGTTCATCTCTCGGCCAGTCACCACTTACGGCCTGCATGAGGATGCGCTGGTGCGGGCGGTGAACGTCCGTGCGCAGGGCACGACCATGCATTTCCAGGTGGAGCGCCGCAATGCGGCGGAAACGCTGCCCAGCCTGGACGTCACAGTGAATCTTCCCGGCGTGCACAACGTGCTCAACGCTCTGGCGGCCATCGCTGTTGCGACCGAACTGGGCGTCTCGGATCAGGCAATCGCCAAAGCGCTGGCCGAGTTCAACGGAGTGGGTCGGCGGTTTACTCAGTGCGGCGATTTTTCCGTTCCCGAGCATCGGGGAGGCGGGCGGTTCACGCTGATCGACGACTATGGGCATCATCCTGTGGAGATGGCGGCGACGCTGGCGGCGGCTCGAGGGGCGTGGCCGGAGCGCAGAATCGTGCTGGCCTTTCAGCCCCATCGCTATACGCGCACGCGAGATTGTTTCGAGGATTTTGTCCGTGTGCTCAGTTCAGCCGATGCGGTTCTGCTGACCGATGTCTACCCGGCGGGTGAGCAGCCGTTGGTCGCAGCCGATGGCCGGGCATTGGCACGGGCCATCCGCGTCGCCGGCAAGGTCGAGCCTTTGTTCATCGAAGATGTGGCAGAGCTGCCGCAAGCCATTCTGGATTTTGTCCGGGATGGCGATGTTGTGATTGTCATGGGCGCGGGATCCATCAGCAGGGTGCCCGCCCGAGTAGGGGAGTTGGCATGAGCCGTAATTTTGGACGCGTGGGAGTCTTATACGGCGGACGTTCCGCCGAGCGCGAGGTATCGCTGATGTCCGGACAGGGCGTGCATGAAGCATTGCGCAGCGCTGGCGTCGATGCTCATCTGTTCGATACGGGGACGCGCACTCTTGTCGACCTCATCAACGCCGGTTTCGACCGTGTCTTCATCGCCCTGCACGGCCGCTATGGCGAGGATGGAACCGTGCAAGGCCTGCTCGAACTCATGCAGCTTCCGTACACCGGCAGCGGAGTCATGGCCTCCAGCCTGGCGATGAACAAGATCATGACCAAGAAGGTCTGGCTTGAACAGGGCTTGCCCACGCCGGCCTACGCCGTGCTGGATCAGGACAGCGATCTGGAAAAAGTCGCCGAGACGCTGGGCCTGCCGCTGATCGTCAAGCCGCCGCATGAGGGGTCCACCCTCGGGGTCACGAAGGTGCAGAGCCTGCAACAGCTGCGTGAAGCCTTCGAGTTCGCGAGCCGTTTCGATGCCGAGGTGCTGGCCGAGCAATTCATTTCGGGCCGGGAGCTGACCGTGCCTGTGTTGGGCAAGGGGGCGTCCGCCCGCGCGTTGCCGGTGATCGAGATCGTGGCGCCCGACGGCAACTACGATTACGAACACAAGTATGTCTCGAACGACACGCGCTACCTGTGTCCGGCGCCGTTGAGCGAGGACACGACGACTGAGTTGATGCGGCTGGCGGAGCGGGCATACACCGCGCTGGGTTGTGAAGGCTGGGGTCGTGCCGATTTCATGCTCGACGACCAGGGGCGGCCATGGCTGCTCGAGATGAATACTTCACCAGGCATGACGAGCCATTCTTTGGTGCCCATGGGTGCCAAGGCGGCGGGCATGAGTTATGCCGAACTGTGCCTGGCCATTCTGGAAAGCGCGGACTGCAAAGTGCGTCCCGTGCGTCACGCAGGCTGAACGGAGTCCGGACGTGTACAACGACGCTCGCCTCATGAATTTCATTGCCAACACGCTGGCCCTGCTGGCCGTGTTGGCAATGCTCGCGAGTGTTGTCTTCTGGATCACCCAGCGGCCTTACTTCACGATTTCGCATGTCCGGATCGAGCCGGTCCAGTCGGACGCCCTGAACTATGTGTCGGTGGCGACTGTGCAGGCCACGATTGCGGGGCGTCTCAAGGGCAATTTCTTCACCGTGAATCTGAATGACACGCGTGCGCTGCTCGAATCAGTGCCCTGGGTGCGCCATGCGAGGATCCAACGCGTCTGGCCGAATACCTTGCGTGTCCAGTTCGAGGAACAGCAGCCCCTGGCGTTGTGGAATGAAGATGAGATGATCAACACCTGGGGCGAGGCGTTCGCCGCCAACCAGGGTGAACTGCCTGATGATGCCTCGTTGCCGCACTTCCATGGGCCGGAGAACTCCGAGCGCCTGGTCGTTCAGCGCTATGCCGAACTGGCCCGCTGGTTCGCACCGCTGAATCTGAGTGTGCGCGAGATCACGCTGAGCCCGCGCTACGCCTGGTCGGTGGAACTGTCCAATGGGCTTTTGCTGAACCTGGGCCGCGATCCGGGCGCCGATGTGGCGGATCTGCATGGCCGTGCCGGTGCCTTACCGTTTGCCGCCAAGATACAACGTTTCGTGAATGCCTGGCCTACCCTGGTCCAGCGTCTGGATGGCCGTCTGCTGAGCAGCGCGGATCTTCGCTACGCGAATGGATTCGCCATTACCCTGGCACCCGTTAATACTTCTACCAAATAGACAAACTATGACTCGTGACATCAAGGACCTGATCGTTGCACTCGATATCGGCACCAGCAAGGTGGTGGCGGTTGTGGCCGAGATTCTGCCGGAGGGCCGCTTTGAGGTGATTGGCCTGGGCCAGCATGAGTCCCAGGGCATGCGCAAAGGTGTCGTCGTCAACATCGAGGCGACGGTGAACTCCATTCAGCGCGCGCTCGAAGAAGCCGAACTCATGGCGGACTGCAAGATCCGCGAGGTCTACACGGGCATTGCCGGCAGCCATATCACCAGCTTCAATTCGAGCGGCATGGTGGCGGTCAAGGACAAGGAGGTCACGCCGGCCGATGTGGCGCGCGTGATCGAGACGGCCAAGGCCGTGAATATTCCGACCGACCAGCAGGTGCTGCATGTGCTGACTCAGGAATTCATTGTCGACTCCCAGGACGACATCCGCGAGCCCATCGGCATGAGCGGATTGCGCCTTGAGGTGCGCGTCCACATCGTCACTGGCGCTGTCAGCGCTGCCCAGAACATTGTGAAATGCGTGCGCCGCTGCGGTCTGGAGGTGCAGGATCTGATCCTGCAGCCCCTGGCTTCGAGCCTGGCCTGCCTCACATCCGACGAAAAGGAGTTGGGTGTCGTTCTGGTGGATATTGGCGGCGGGACGACCGATGTCGCCATCTACACGGGCGGTGCCATCCGTCACACAGCCGTCGTTCCCATCGCCGGCGACCAGATCACGAGCGACATCGCCGCAATGCTGCGCACACCGACCCCGGACGCTGAAGAGATCAAGCTGCGTTACGGCATCGCCAAGCAGGTGCTGGCCGGCGCCGACGAGCATATCGAGGTTCCCGGGCTGGGAGATCGGCCCAATCGCCAGGTCAAGCGTCAGGCGCTGGGTGCGGTCATCGAGCCCCGTGTCGAGGAGTTATTCACTTTCGTGCAGCAGATCGTGCGCGAATCCGGCTATGAGGATCTGCTGGCCTCGGGCGTGGTGTTGACGGGCGGTACCGCCCTGATGCCCGGCATCGTGGAGCTGGCCGAGGATGTTTTCCTGAAACCCGTGCGAGTCGCCGTGCCCAACTATGAAGGCAGCCTGGCGGACGTCATGCACAATCCGCGCTTTTCCACAGTGATCGGCCTTTTGACCGAAGCGCGCATGCAGCGTGCCCGCGGCCGCAAGGTCGCACAGCAAAGCGGCAGTGTGAAGACTTTGCTGGCGCGGATGAAAGAGTGGTTCATGAATTGAGGATCAGGGTCCGAAGAAGACCCGATAGGGTGGGCGAAAGCCCCTCCTCGGAAGCGAGTCAAATCAGCTGCGAGCCCAGGCTGGCAGTTAGTTTGAAGCGATTTCCGGAACAGCAGCAGTACTGGGGAAGTTTTCGCGTATATCGCTTTATTTTGGATATGTGAGGGAGTCAATCATGATGAAATTTGAAATGCTCGACAGCAACAACAATGGGACTGTGATCAAGGTCGTGGGTGTGGGTGGAGCAGGCGGCAATGCCGTCGCTCACATGATGCGCTCCGGCATCCAGGGTGTGGATTTCATCTGCGCCAATACCGATGCGCAAGCACTGGCCACCAGCGAGGCGCCGGTCCAGATCCGTCTGGGCCGCACTGGCCTGGGCGCCGGCGCGAAGCCCGAGCAAGGCCGTGCTGCGGCCGAGACGGCCCGCGAGGAAATCCGTGCGGCGCTCAATGGCGCCCATATGGTGTTCATCACTGCCGGCATGGGCGGCGGCACCGGCACCGGCGCTGGTCCGGTTGTGGCCGAGGTCGCCAAGGAGCTGGGGATCTTGACGGTGGGTGTGGTGACCAAGCCTTTCTCGTTCGAGGGCACGAAGCGCTTGCGCATGGCCGAGGAAGGCATTGCCGAACTCTCCAAGCACGTGCATTCTCTGATCGTGGTGCTCAACGAGAACCTGTATGACCTGATGGATGAGGACGCAACCCAGGAAGACTGCTTCAAGGCCGCTGACGATGTGCTGCACAACGCCTGCGCCGGGATTGCCGAGATCATCAATGTGGAAGGCAATGTCAACGTCGACTTCGAAGACGTCAAGACCATCATGGGCGAACAGGGTCAGGCCATGATGGGCACCGCGATCGCCTCGGGGCCGGATCGCGCCCGTGTCGCCGCCGAACAAGCGATCGCCTGCCCGTTGCTGGAAGGCGTGGATCTGCACGGTGCGCGCGGCATGCTGGTGAACATCACGTCCAGCCGCACGCTCAAGATGCGCGAGACCCGCGAGATCATGGACACCATCCGCAGTTATGCTGCCGAGGACGCCACCGTGATCTACGGCACCGCTTACGACGAATCCATGGGCGAGAACCTGCGTGTCACCGTGGTGGCGACGGGCCTTGGCCGCAACGTCGCGGCGGCTCGCCCCCAGTTGGTGGCCTCCCAGACTGAAACGTTGCGCACCGGCACGGACAATCAACCGTTCGTGGGCGTGCATGATTTCGCCAATGCCGATGTGCCGGCCGTGATCCGCAACCCCCGAAGCCAGGCTTCCGCCCAGGTGCGTGCCCTGGAAACCGCCGGCATGGATCATTTCGACATCCCGGCATTCCTGCGCAAGCAGGCTGACTGATCCAGGACAGTCAAGCGAACAAGCAGACTCTCACACATGTATGCGGACGTCTCGTCGAGACGTCGACCCTCAGGTCCGGACCGCATGTGCCCCTCTCCCCGGGGGTGCATGCGGTCGCGTACGTATCGAAACACGTTGAAAGAGCTGTAGCCGCTGCTTTGCAGTAAAAAAGAATCTTCAGGGGCCGATTTTGTTACAATGGACGGTCGACCGCCGTTGTCAGTCTTGCGTGGTCATCGTCTTTGCCAACTTCCTCCGAATTTATGCTACGTCAGCGCACCATCCGAAAAGCGATCAGCACCAAAGGTGTGGGGTTACACTCCGGACGCCGGGTTGAGATCACCCTGCGCCCGGCCGATCCCAATACCGGCATCGTGTTTCATCGCGTCGACCTGCCCGAAGTGGTCGACCTTCCCGCTCAGGCAGTGAATGTGGGCGGTACGCGCATGGCGTCAGTGCTTCAAAAGGGTGATGTCAGGGTTTCGACCGTCGAGCATCTCATGTCTGCACTGGCTGGTCTGGGTATCGACAACCTCCATGTCGACCTGACAGCCGAAGAAGTGCCCATCATGGACGGCAGTGCGGGCACGTTCGTGTATCTGCTGCGCTCCGCGGGTTTGCTCGAGCAGCCGGCCGCCAAGCAGTTCATCAAGGTGCTGAAGCCGATCGAAGTGTGCGAAGGCGAGGGCGACGACCTGAAGTGGGCGCGGCTCGAACCTTACGACGGCTTTGCCCTGTCGTTTGCCATTGATTTCCATCATCCCGCCATCGATTCGACCGCCAATTTCGCCGAAGTCGATTTCGCCCGCGATTCCTACGTCAAGACCATTGCGCGGGCGCGCACGTTCGGTTTCGTGAGCGAGGTCGAGGCCTTGCGCGCCGCCGGCCTGGCGCGTGGCGGCAGCCTGGATAACGCCATCGTCATGGATGAGCATCGCGTGCTCAATTCCGACGGCCTGCGCTACGAAGACGAGTTCGTCAAACACAAGATCCTCGATGCCATCGGCGATCTGTACCTGCTTGGCAAGCCTTTGGTGGCCCGCTATGTCGCCTGCAAGTCGGGGCATGGGCTGAACAACCAGCTTGCGCGTGCATTGCTGGCGGATCGTTCGACGTGGGAACTGGTGACGTACGAATCGCCGGCCCAGGCGCCCAAAGCATTTGCTAACGAATGGAAACTGGCCTGACGGCGCCTGTGCGCTAAAATGACCAGCCGCCCCCGCGAAGCTTCAACGGCGGTGGTGGGCCAGGAGCCGCGTCACGGCATCTGCCAGCGGCCCGGGTTGCAAGGCGTTGCGCAACCCTTCAAATGCGTTCAATGCATTTTCGTCCAGCGGCACCACTTCTTTGGTGCGTGCTGTTTCTGTCCGGCTTTGCGATAAGCCGGCTTGAACCTTGACATTGATTTCGTTAAGGTTCCATCCGTTTCCTGCCAGCAGCGCCATGATGCGGGGAGCCACCTGCCGCAGCCTTGCCGCGTACGCAGCACTGGGAACCGCCAGCGTGATTTGCTGTCTGTCTACGCGTGCCACACGGCAAACCTGCGCCAAAGCGGGCGGGAGCACATGCTTGATTGCCCGTTCGATCGAAATGAGCATGCGTGCGGTGTCCAGAACACTGGCGCCGTGCCGGTCACTGCCAAGCCACTCCATCGCCGTGTGGGGAGTGGGTGATTGCGTGCCGCGGGGTCGTTCCGGATGTCGTGGCATGAGTCTGTTTTAGGAAGGATTCCAATGAGGATAGTGGTTCTGAAAGGCCGTCCGGCGATCAAGCGCAGGGGCATGGGCGTCTTTGCGGCCGGCGGCCTGCTGGTCGTTAGCCTGGGGCTGGCTGCGTCGGCCGGCGCCTGGGTGCAGTCCCGAATGGCTGCGCCCGCAGGTTTGAGCCCCTTGCAGCAGCGTGCCATGAATGATTTGGTGGAACGCGACTCCAATTATATTCGCGGCAATGTCAATCTGCTGGCGACCAAGGTCGGAGACCTTCAGGCCAAGGTCATCGAAATGGAAGGCTTGAGCAAACGGGTCGCCAAGGTGGCAGGGCTTTCATACACCGATCCCGAGGCTGATGCCGGCTTGACGGGCGAGGCCTCCTCGCCAGTGATGGATTACATCCACGACCATGACGGCGGCGCCAGCTGGGGCTCGGCCGAAGGACTGGGCCGGGAGCTCGATCAACTGCAGCAGCAGGCCAGCCTGCAGAAAGACAGGTTGGCGATTCTCGATCTGGTGCTGACGCGCCGGGTCGGTGTCGAGGCGGGTCTGCCCAATTACCTGCCGGTCAATTATCCCTATCTCAGTTCCTCTTTCGGCTGGCGCCGCAATCCGGTCACGGGGCGGCAGATGATGCACGAAGGGTTGGACTTCGCGGCGCCTACCGGCACCCCCATCCGGGCAGCTTCCGGCGGGGTCGTGACCGAGGCGGGCTTCACTTCGGGCTACGGCCGCATGGTCGAGATCAATCACGGCAACGGGCTGGTGACACGCTATGCTCACGCCTCGCGTCTGGATGTCAAGGTCGGCGACATTGTCGAGAAGGGGCAGCCGATTGCCAGAGTGGGGTCGTCCGGGCGTTCGACGGGTTCACATCTTCACTTCGAGGTGCGGATGGCAGGCCATCCGCTCGACCCTCGCCTGTTCATCGGCAAGTCGGAGCCGTCGCACACCATGGTCGCGGATGCCGGGAAACAAGTTGAAGCCATTCTTCCCGAGCTGCGTTAAACTGTCTTGTTTTCTCGCGGCCCGTGCCGCCAACCAGGATATTTCGGGTTTGCGCCTCATTGTCGGGGCAGGCCCGTTCTAGACGACAGCCCAACAGACATCACAAGAATGGTTTCATTGCTCAAAAAGCTGATTGGCAGCCGCAACGACCGGATCCTCAAGCAGTATCGCAAGCTCGTGGCGCAGGTCAATGCGCTCGAGCCGGCCATGGCGGCCTTATCGGATGAACAGCTTCGCGCCAAGACGGACGAGTTTCGCGGCCGGGTACAGGCGGGTGCCTCGCTCGACGACCTGCTCCAGGAAGCCTTTGCGGTCGTGCGTGAAGCCAGCAAGCGCGTTTTTGGCATGCGTCATTTCGATGTGCAGCTGCTCGGGGGCATTGCGCTTCACAATGGCAAGATCGCCGAGATGCGCACCGGCGAAGGCAAGACGCTCATGGCAACCCTGCCTGTCTACTTGAATGCCTTGTCCGGCAGGGGCGTGCATGTCGTCACGGTCAATGACTACCTCGCGCGTCGCGATGCCGACTGGATGGGGCGTCTGTACAACTTCCTGGGCATGACTGTCGGCGTCGTGGTGCCGCAGCAGGAGAACGAGGAAAAGCTGGCGGCCTATGCCGCCGACATTACTTACGGTACCAATAACGAGTACGGTTTCGACTACCTGCGCGACAATATGGAATACCGGCCCGAGGATCGCCGTCAGCGTCGCCTGGCCTATGCCATCGTCGACGAGGTCGACTCCATCCTCATCGACGAAGCCCGTACTCCGCTGATCATTTCGGGGCAGGCAGAGGACAACACCGAACTCTACATCCGCATGAACGTGGTTCCGCCCATGCTGACCCGCATGGCGTCCGAACCCAAGCCCCACGAGCCTGAGCCCGAGGGGGATTTCTGGGTCGACGAAAAGGGCCAGCAGGTGCATCTGTCCGAAGCGGGCATGATCAAGGCGGAGGGCATACTGGCGCAGACCGGCCTGTTGCCCGAGGGCGAGTCTCTTTACGATCCCCGCCATATTTCGCTGATCCATCATCTCATGGTCGCCTTGCGCGCGCACAACCTGTTCTTCCGCGACCAGCAGTATGTGGTCCAGAACGACGAGGTCGTGATCGTCGACGAGTTCACCGGCCGCCTGATGGTCGGGCGGCGCTGGTCGGACGGGCTGCACCAGGCCGTCGAGGCCAAGGAAGGTGTTCGTATCCAGAACGAGAACCAGACTCTTGCCTCGATCACCTTCCAGAATTATTTCCGGATGTACGACAAGCTGGCTGGCATGACCGGCACGGCGGATACCGAGGCCTATGAATTCCAGGAGATCTACGGTCTGGAAACGGTCATCATCCCGACCAACCGCCCCATGGCGCGGATCGACCAGAACGATCAGGTGTTCAAGACCGACAAGGAAAAATTCAACGCCATCCTGGTCGATATCCAGGATTGCCACAAGCGTGGCCAGCCTGTTCTGGTGGGTACGACCAGTATCGAAAACTCCGAATTGCTGTCCGGGCTGCTCAAACAGACGGGCTTGCCGCATGAGGTGCTCAACGCCAAGCAGCACGCGCGCGAAGCCGAGATCGTCGCCGAGGCCGGCAAGCCTGGCCGGATCACCATTGCCACCAACATGGCGGGCCGCGGCACGGACATTGTGCTGGGGGGCAGCGTCGAGAAGCAGATCGACCTGATCCGGTCCGATGAAACCTTGTCCGCCGAAGAAAAGGCCGTGCGCATCGAGCAGGTCCGGAAAGAATGGGCTCCCGCGAATGAAAGCGTCAAGGCTGCGGGCGGCCTGCGCATCATCGGCACCGAGCGTCACGAGTCCCGGCGCATCGACAACCAGTTGCGTGGTCGCGCCGGCCGTCAGGGCGATCCGGGTTCTTCCCGTTTCTATCTTTCGCTGGATGATCCATTGATGCGGATCTTCGCGGGTGATCGCGTGCGCGCCATCATGGAGCGCCTGCGTCTGCCGGAAGGTGAACCCATCGAAGCCAGGATGGTTTCGCGTTCCATCGAGTCGGCGCAGCGCAAGGTTGAAAGCCGCAACTTCGATATCCGCAAGCAGTTGCTTGAATACGATGACGTGGCCAACGACCAGCGCAAGGTGCTGTATGCGCAGCGCAACGAGGTCCTTGAGTCGATCGATGTGTCCGAAACAATCGACAGTCTGCGGGTTGCCGCGCTGACCGATATTTTCCGTGTTCACATTCCGGAAGACACGATGGAGGAGCAGTGGGATGTTCCGGCGCTGCAGGCCACGCTGGAATCCGACTGGCAGATTTCCCTGCCTTTGGTCGAGATGCTCGACAAAGAGCCCAACCTGACCGACGACGATCTGCTCGAGCGCGTCATTGCCGAGGCCAACCGCCTCTACGAGGCCAAGGCGGAACTGGTCGGGGCCGAAGGTTGGGCGTCGTTTGCGCGCTCTGTATTGCTGCAGGCAATCGACACCAATTGGCGCAGCCACCTGCTGTCGCTCGATCACCTGCGTCAGGGCATTCATTTGCGCGGTTACGCGCAGAAAGACCCCAAGCAGGAATACAAACGCGAGGCATTCGAGCTGTTCTCCGATATGCTGGACCGCATTCGCAACGATGTCGTGCGCGTGTTGATGAACGTGCGGATACAGTCGGCCGAGCAGGTCGAGGAAGTCGAGCCTGAGCCTGCCGCGCTGGACAATGTCCGTTACCATCATTCCGACTACGACGCGGCATTGAGCGGCGAGGATCCCGGCATCGCCGAGGCCGCCGTGGCCGCCGTGCCCAAGGTCGGCCGCAATGACCCTTGTCCCTGCGGTAGCGGCAAGAAGTACAAGCAATGCCACGGCAAGCTGGCCTGACCGCTGGTCAACGGGCCTAGCGCCGTATTTCCGCCATTCCAATCGTATAGCCATCCCCGCGAAAGCGGCGATGGCTATGTTTTTGAGGGGTCAGGCGCAGCGCGCCGGCCGACGGGCCGGCACGCCGCATGGTTCAGAGCAGGAAGATCGAGGCCAGGCCGAGGAACAGGAAGAACCCCAGGGAATCGGTCACGAAGGTCAGCAGCACCGAAGAGCCCATCGCAGGATCCTTGCCGAAGCGGTCGCGCAGGATGGGGATGAGCACGCCCAATGTGGCGCCGATCAGCATGTTGCCGATCATGGCGGCCATCATCACCAGGGCGATGGCCCAGGAGTCGGAAATGGCCCAGGCGAATGCGGCGGCCACGATACTGCCGAAGGCGCCGACGAGCAGCGTGACAAGGCTTTCACGCCGGACCAGTTGCCAGGCATTGGACCCTGTCACTCGTCCGACGGCCAGGGCGCGTATCACCATGGTCATGGTCTGATTGCCCGAGTTGCCGCCTATGCCTGCCACGATGGACATGAGGAAGGCCAGGATCACGATATGGCTGACAGTGTCCTCGAAGCGGGAAGCGATGAACGACGCAAAGGATGCCGTGCAGAGATTGATCAGCAACCAGGGCGAGCGGTTCTTGAGCGCATCCAGCATGGGGGCGAACATGTCCTCTTCCTGCAGGCCGGCGCGCGACAGCGCCTGTTCTTGCGAGGCCTCCTGGATGACGTCCACCACATCGGCAATGGTCACCCGTCCGATGAGGCGGCCCCTGTCATCCACCACCGGGGCCGAGACCAGGTCGTAACGCTCGAAGGCGCCGGCGGCGTCGGTATTCGAGTCGAGCGGGTGCAAGGCCAGATAATCCGTGGCCATGACCTGCGCCACGTCGACGTCGGGCTCGCTGACCAGCAGGCGCGACAAGGCCAGTGTGCCCAGCAATTTGTCCTGCCTGTCGACGACGAAGATCTGGTCGGTGTGGTCGGGCAGTTCGTGCAGGCGGCGCAAGTAGCGCAAGACGACCTCCAGCGACACGTCCTCGCGGACACGGACCATCTCGAAGTCCATGATGGCGCCCACCGTGTCTTCGGGGTAGCCCATGGCCTCGAGGAGCTGCGCGCGCTCTTCTTCAGTGAGGCCTTTCTGCACTTCGGAGACCACGTCGGGAGGCAGGTCGGCCACCAGGTCGGCAATCTCGTCCGCATCCATGGTGCCTGTCGCGGCCACCAGGTCCTGGCGGTCCATGGACTCGATGAGCGACTCTCGCGCCCAGTCCTCGACTTCGAGCAGCACGTCGGCGTCGTGCTCGGCATCGACCAGTTGCCAGATGGCCTGACGGGCCTGGACCGGCAGCGATTCGAGAATGAAGGCAATGTCCGCCGGATGCAGGTCGTTGATGATCGACCGGATTTCATTTTCGTGCTGGCGGTGCAGCATGCCTTCGAGCAGATTGGACCGCTCGTCGTCTTCGTACTGCCGGTGTGCCAATGCTTCCACGACTTCCTGCCGCTTGAGGATGGCCTGGAGCTTCTGCAGCGCTTGCTGAGCGTCCTCGGGGTCCAGCCGGCGGGGGATGACGATGGCTTGGGGCTGTTCGGGCGTGGCGTTGTTTTCCTGCATGGCCTACCCTGGTTATACGGCGGGCAGGGGGCGCGGGCGGCGGGTGTCATCGGTGGCCACATAGGTGAAGGTGGCTTCGGTGACTTTGACGACATCGTTCTGCATATGGCGACGCTCCGCATAGACCTCGACAAAGACCGTGATGGAGGTCGTGCCTACCTTGACGATCTCGGCGTAGAAGCTGAGAAGGTCGCCGACGAATACGGGCTGCCTGAAAATGAAGGAATTGACGGCAACCGTGACGACTCGGCCGCCCGCGCGGCGCGCGGCGGGAACCGAAGCGGCGATGTCCGCCTGCGACATGATCCAGCCCCCGAAGACATCGCCGTGGATGTTGGCATCCGACGGCTGCGGCATGACCCGCAAAATGGCATGCCGGTCGGGCGGGGGCAGGGAGGTGGTGTGTTTTGCGTCCAAGCTGCAACTCCGGTATTGCCTGTTGGGGATGGTTCGTGTTCGGGGCCTGGGCCACCTGTGCGGAACGGATGGGACGCCCCCACGATGCGCGCTATTTTACCGTCATGGGCGCAGCAGTGGGGCGCAAGAAACCGTCTTCAGCCGCGTGCAGGGGCGGGACGGGCCAACCACTGGCGGGCCAGCTCGACCCAATAGGTGGCGCCTATGGGCAACAGCCTGTCGTTGAAGTCGTAACTGCTGTTGTGCAGCATGCAAGGGCCCATGCCGTGTCCGGCGCTGCGGTGTTCGCCCAGGCCGTTGCCGATCCAGACGTAGCAGCCGGGTACCTCCTGCAGCATGAAGGCGAAATCCTCTGCACCCATGGAGGGGCGTACGGCCGCATTGACGCGATCCGTTCCGACGATGCGGCGGGCCACCTCGATGCAGAAATCGGTTTCCTCCGGATGGTTCACCGTGGGGGGGTATTCGCGCGAGAAGGTGAACCTTGCCTTGCAGCCCATGGCCAGGCAGGAGAGCTCGGCGATCTCTTTCATGCGCTGCTCGATGAGGTCGAGTACCGACGTGCTGAACGTGCGGACGGTGCCCCGCATTCGCGCTTCGTTTGGCACGACGTTGTCTGCCGTTCCGCTATGGATTTGCGTGACGCTGAGCACGGCGGCGTCGAGTGGGTCGACATTGCGCGAAACGATGGACTGTAAGGCTTGTGCCAGCTGCACGGCGGCCATGACGGGGTCGTTGCCCAGGTGAGGCATGGCGCCATGCGAGCCCTTGCCCTCGATGATGACTTCGAAGCGGCTGCTGGAGGCCATGATGGGCCCGTGGACCATGCCGAAGGTGCCGGCCTCGAGCCCTGGCCAGTTGTGCATGCCGAAAACCGCTTCCATGGGAAAGAGTCGGAACAGGCCGTCCTGGATCATGCGCCGTGCGCCGCCTTCCCCTTCCTCGGCCGGCTGGAAGATCATGTGCACGGTGCCGTCGAAATCGCGTTCCCGGGCCAGATGGCGTGCGGCGCCCAGCAGCATCGCCGTATGGCCGTCATGGCCGCAGGCATGCATCTTGCCGGCATACTTGCTGGCATGTTCGAATGTGTTGGTTTCCTGCATGGGCAGGGCATCCATGTCGGCGCGCAGCCCCACAGCGCGGCCATTCCGAGTGCGACCATGTATGCTGCCCACGACGCCCGTGACGCCCAGTCCGCGGTGGACTTCGATGCCCCAGGATTCCAGTAGCCGGGCAACGAGGTCCGAAGTGCGGTTTTCTTCGTAGGCGAGTTCGGGATGGGCATGGATGTCACGTCGGATGGCCTCGAGCTCGGCTTGCCATCCGACGAGCGGTTCGGCTAATTTCATGTCCATGTCCTGTTGATTTTCATACTGACTCCCAAACACTTTACCTTGATCGCCTCATGCCATCAAACCGTGATCCGTTTCTGGAGGCCGAGCGCATGCGCAAGCCCTGGCTGCTTCATTATCCCGAAGGCGTTCCTGCCGAAATCGATGCCAGCGGCATTGCGTCCCTGGCCGACATGCTGGATCAGGCCTGCATCAGGCATGCTTCGCTTCCCGCCCTGACTTTCATGGGGCGTTCCCTGACCTACGCCGAGCTCGACAGGTATTCCGCGGCGGTTGCCGCCTGGCTGCAGGGGCTGGGACTGGCCCAGGGCAGCCGCGTCGCGTTGATGATGCCCAACACACTGGTCAACATGGTCGCCTTTCTGGGGGTGGTGCGCGCCGGCATGGTCGTCGTGAACGTCAACCCGCTGTACTCGGCCGAAGAGCTCGAGCACCAGCTCGATGACTGCGGCGCAGACGTCATCTTCATTTTCGAGAGCAGCCTGGCTACGCTGGATCAGGTGTCCGTTGAGCGGCGCCCCGGGCATGTGGTCGCTGTACGGGTGGGCGACCTGATGGGGGCCAAGGGGGGGGTGATCAATTTCGTCGTTCGCCATGTCAAGCGCATGGTGCCTTCCTACCAGATTCGCGGGGTCGTGCCCTTTGTGCAAGTGCTGCGGCAAGGGCGAAGCCGCCAATGGGTCCGTCCCGAGCACGATCTGGATGCGGTGGCGGTGCTGCAGTACACGGGAGGTACGACCGGCGTGCCCAAGGGCGCAATGCTCACGCATCGCAATCTGGTCTCCAATGTGCTCCAGATCGACGCCGTGGCGCGGCCCGTATTGGGTGATGAGCGCGGGCGGGGCATGGTGATCATGACAGCCTTGCCGCTTTACCATGTCTTTGCCATGACGGTTTGCGGCTTGTTTGCAGCCCATGCGGGCATGCGCAGTGTGCTGATTGCGGACCCTCGCCGTCTTGACACCGTCGTGGCCGCCTGGCGCCGCAATCCGGTCCATATTTTCCCGTCAGTCAATACCTTGTTCAATGCCTTGGTGAACACCCCCCAGTTTCTCGCGCTGGATTTTTCCGGGCTGCGGCTGTGTTTCGGGGGCGGGGCTGCGGTGCAGAGGGCCGTTGCGGACAAGTGGCAGCGCGCAACGGGGCGCCCCATCATCGAGGGCTACGGATTGACCGAGTCCTCTCCGGTCGCGATCGTCAATCCGACGAATTCGGATTCCTATTCCGGCGATATCGGCTTTCCCTTGCCGTCGACCGATGTGGTCGTGCTCGATGACCACGATCGGCCCTTGCCGGCCGGGGAGACGGGGGAGCTGGCGATACGCGGGCCCCAGGTCATGAAGGGGTATTGGCGCAGGCAGGATGAGACGGAGCTGGCTTTCACGCCGGAGGGCTTTCTGAGAACGGGCGATATTGCCGTGATCAGCGAGCAGGGCAGGGTGCGTATCGTCGATCGCAAGAAAGACATGATCCTGGTGTCGGGGTTCAACGTCTACCCCAATGAGGTCGAGCAGGTCGTGGCGCGGCACCCCGGGGTGCTTGAGTGTGTGGCTGTCGGTGCGCCCAGCGCCGAGAGCGGCGAGATGGTGAAGCTATATGTGGTGCGCAAGGACCCAGGCCTGACGCAGGAGGCGCTGAGGGATTGGTGCGCGGGCCATCTGACCCCGTACAAAAGGCCTCATGTCATCGTGTTCCGCTCCGAGCTGCCCAAGAGCAATACAGGCAAGATCCTGCGCCGGGTCTTGCGGGACGAGGCCGAGGGGCAGAGTGACGGCGCCGCCCGGACCTAGCCTTCGCGAGTCGTCAGGTGGGGCTCTATCATGGCGTGCAGGGCCTGGGCGATCGGACGGTTGCCTGCGTAGATATTGCCCCCGGCAGGCCAGGGTTCCGCGTGGCGCATGTCTCTGGCGATGCCTCCCGCCTCGCGCACCAGCAGCGTGCCGGCCGCGATGTCCCAAGGCGCCAGGCCCATTTCCCAGTAGCCGTCGTAGCGGCCGCAGGCCACCCAGGCCAGGTCCAGCGCTGCCGATCCAAAGCGGCGAACGCCGCGTGTGCCCCGCATGGCCGTGTGCAGCGAGGGCATGTATTGATCCATGAACGAGAAGTCGCGGAAGGGCAGCCCCGTGGCGAGCAGCGCGTCTCCCAGCTGATCCGTGCGCGAGCAATGAATGCGATGCTGGTTGAGCCACGCCCCCACGCCGTAGAGTGCCGTGAACAGCTCTTCCCGGTTGGGATCGTAGACGACCCCGATGACGGGGGTGTCGTCGCGCAGCGGCTCGTCGCCTTCGGCAATGGTGCCTGCGTGCGCGATGAGGGCGATCGAAACGGCGTAGTGCGGTATGCCGTGCAGGAAGTTGGTGGTGCCGTCCAGGGGGTCGATATACCAGGTGGCGCTGCCTGCTGTGGTTCCGCCGCCCTCTTCGGCGATGATGCCGTAGTTGGGGGTCTGTTCGCGCAGTATGTCGACGATGGCCGCCTCGGCTTCGCGGTCGGCCTGGGACACCAGGTCGTTCTGCGCTTTCTTGTCGATGATGAGGTCGTCGCGGCGGCCCGCGTGCGCCTGCAGCACGGCAGCGGCGGCGTGCGCGGCGGTCACCGCGCTGTTCAAACATTCGCAAAGGGGCAATCGGGCGGATTTCATACAATGAAGGGGCTCTGTTCCCGGAGTGAACCTGCTTCCTAGTTTACATTCGTCATCCGCCTTGTGCCGCCCCTTTGCGACCGCCGGCGTGTTTTGGCATCCTCATCCATGTCCTTTCAGTTTGAACCCTTGATTCCGGCCCGAGTGGGTTTCGATGCCCACGGTACGCCGTTCAGCGAACAGTACGACGATATCTATCATGCGCGCCTTGGGGCCCTGGAGCAGGCCGAACATGTCTTCCTGCGCGGCAACGGCCTGCCGGAACGCTGGCGCGGCAAGCCGTCTTTCACTGTCTGCGAGACGGGGTTCGGCCTGGGACAGAATTTCCTGGCCCTTTGGGGGGCATGGCGTGCGGATCCGCAACGCAGCCCCCGGTTGCATGTGTTGTCGTTCGAGGCCCATCCCTTCAGCCGTTCTGATCTGAGTCAGGTGCTGATGCGCAGTGTGCCGCCGGATTTGCGCGGGTTGGCCGAGCAGTTGGCGGAGCAGTGGCCCGCCGCGTTGCCTGGTGTGCATCGCCTTGAGTTTGAGGGCGGTGCGCTCACACTGACCCTGGCTTTCGGGGCGGTGGGGCGTCTGGCCAGGCAGGTCCAGGCGTGTGCCGATGCATTTTTCCTGGATGGGTTCTCGCCCAGGAAGAACCCGGAAATGTGGACGCCGGCCTTGTTCGGGCAGCTTGTGCGTCTGGCCGCCAGGGGGGCGACCGCTTCGACTTGGTGCACGGCGGGAGCGGTAAGACGGGCTTTGTCGGATGCGGGGTTTCTGGTGTCGAAGGCGCCCGGTTTCGGCAGCAAGCGCGACATGACCGTTGCCACATTGCGCCCCAATCTCGGGCGGCAGGGCGAGCGGTCGGCCCCTTCCGATACCGTGCTCATCGTGGGCGGAGGGTTGGCGGCGGCGGGCATCGCCCATGCATTGGCGCTGCGCGGGCAGCCGGCCGTGCTCGTCGATCCTGTGTTTGCGGCAGGGCTCGGGGGCAGCCATGCGGGACACTGTGCCGCGGCCCTCACTCCCCTGATCTCCCGGGATGACGACTTGCGCGCCCGCTTGAGCCGGGCAGGGGCCTTGCGCGCCCTGCATCGCTGGCTTGGCCTGGCGCACGATGCGCGCCCACGCCGCTGTGGAACGATCGAACTTGCTTTGACCCCGAGGGCGGGCGAGGAGCGCCAGGAAGCCTTGCGGAGCCTGGCTTTCCCTCAAGAATGGGTGCGTTGGGTCGATCGTAGCCAGGCGTCGGTCCTGGCGGGCGTCGCCATTCCGCATGGCGGGGTGTATTTTCCAGATGGTTTGCTGGTCCGGCCGGGGGAGCTCATCGGCGGTTTGCTCGCCGACGGGTTGATACGTTGTGTGCCGGCCAGCGTGGCCTGCTTGGCACCGCAGGAGGATGGAAGCTGGAAGGCCTGGGGTCATGGCGGCGGGCTGCTGGCCCAGGCCCGGACTGTCGTGTTGGCGAATGGGGCACAGGCGCGAGAGACCCTTGGCTCGCTGCGGGATCTGGGGCGTTGGCCAAAACTGGCCGCCATGCACGCCCTGGCCGGCCAGGTCAGCGAGTTTGCTCCGGCGCCGCCCGGCCACGATCCTTCTGTCGTATTGAGTGGATCGGGCTACTGGCTGCCCTCGGTCGAAGGCCGTTGCGTCGGTGGCAGTACGTATCTGCATGGGGCCGCTGTTGCCGAGGTCACACGGCAGGGACGCGCCACCATCGCGGACAAGGTCTCCGCGCTACTCGGGCTGGACGTGGCCACCGTGCTCGGCTGGGCGGGCGGCGGCCGCGGCTGGGCCGGCTGGCGGGCCGTCGTGCCCGGCCGGTTGCCTGTCATCGGGCCAGTGCCCGACGCGTCGGGTCTTTGGCTGGCGTGCGCTTATGGTTCTCGAGGCTTGACATGGTCTGCCCTGGCAGGAGACATTATCGCAGCGGCGCTGCATCACGAGCCACAAGTGCTGGAGCGCGACCTGACACAGGCCATCGCATTGCGTTAAGGGGCGGAACAGACCGTCCTGGGTTGGGTTTCGAGCTGGTGCTGATTTTATTTTGTGGCGCAAATCCGTCAAAATAGTGTTTTTTACAGAGTTTTAGCCAATAACGAAGGATTGCGCTGTGCCGCCCGAGCCTGACTTCGCCCACGTGTCGCCATTGAATGCCCTGCAATTTCTCACGGCAAAGTCCACGCGCGCCGATTTTGCTTTTGAGCCCGAGGGGCTGCAGCTTCATATCGAAGCGCATGCGCCGGGGGTATATCGCCTGCGTTGCGGGCCGACCGATGCCCTGCTCGACGAAAAACCCGGCGCCCGAGCCCGCCAACATGCCGACATGCTGCTGGCGCGGCATGAGGCCGTCGGTGAACTCGCCATCAGTTCCATTGCCGAGGCCGATCAGCCGGGATGGCGTCTGGAGCAGGGCGACATCGTCTTTGAAATCCGCCATTCTCCGCTGACGTTCACCGTTAGCCGGAACGATACGGTATTGCTCCGATCCGCAGAACTCGCACTGGGTGTCGGCCGGGATGCCGATGGCCAACGGGTGTGGCAGGTCGGTCTGGATCTGGATGGTGACGATGCCATTCATGGCCTGGGTGCCACCCATGGCGATCTCGATCGCCATGGCCTGCGGCTCTGGTCCGACAACCCTGCCGACAAGGTGCTGCCGCTTGCCTGGAGCCCGAAGGGCTGGGGCGTGTACGTCAGCAGCCTGGGGCGTGTCGGGCATGACGTGGGTGCGCTGGACCCTGAAACCTACCGCATTTCCGTCAGCGCTCCCTTGCTGGACGTCTTCCTGTTCATCGGTGATCCGTCCGAGATCCTCAATCAGTACTCGGCGCTGACCGGTCGCGCCGGGCAGCCCGGATTGTGGCCCATGGGGGTTTGGCTGGATCAGGCCCCGGGTCAAACCATTGCCGAAACCCTGGCCCTGGCTGGCCGGTTCCGCGAGCAAGGCTGGGCCCTGGATGCGGTGCAATTGGCGGCGCCCGTGCCATACGATTTCCAGCCTGACAAACCTGTGTTCGAATGGGATGCGCGGCGCATTGCCGATCCCCGCGCCATGTTGGCCGCCTTCCAGCAGCTTTCCGTTCAGGTCGTCGCGCCGACGTTCCCCGGAGTGCCGAAAGGCAGTGCGCTGTTCGACGAATGGGAGGATCGAGGCTGGCTGCTCATTGATGACGACAGCGGTTCCGCCCACGTGTTTGCGGGCTGCGCAGCCACCGGCGGCAAGCCGCATGGCCTGCTCGACCTCACCAACAAGGATGTCTATGCCCTGTGGGTCGAGCGTCAGCGTCAAATGCTCGACGAGGGCGTCGCGGCGCCGGCGTGCGACGCGCAGTTGAATATTCCCGATGGCATCACCGCCCGCGGTGGTGAAACCGGGGCAACTCTGCGCACGGTTTACCCACTGCTGGCACGGCGTGCCTTGTTCGATGCATTTTCCGGCCACAAGACACCTCAGGAAGGGGTCGTCGTCAGTGCCGATCTCTTCCCCGGCGTGCAGCGTTATGCGTGGCAGCGCGGGCCGCAGGTCGCAAACGACTGGGAAGGCCTTGCGCAATCCCTGCGCATGGCGCTTGCACTGGGCTCCAGCGGGGTTCCGGTCCAGACTCACGCATTGGGCAACCCTGAGGCGTCGCTTGATACGCTGACCCCCGAGCTGTATGTCCGCTGGCTGGCCGCCTGTGTCTTCTCGGGCAACTTCAATTTCCAGGGCCTGCCGGGCCTGTTGCCCGACGCCTTCGGCGAGGGCACGCGCGAGCTGGTGCGCCATTGGCTGCAATGGCGCTACCGCCTTGTGCCGTATGTATTGGGCATTATCGAGGACGCCGTGCGCACGGGCTTGCCTGTGCAGCGGTCCATGGCGCAGGCTTTCCCGGCTGACCCGATCGCGCACGTCTGGGATGCGCAGTACCTGTTCGGCCCCGCCCTGCTGGTGGCGCCCGTGTTGCAGCCTGGCACCGAGGTCAAGGTTTACTTGCCTGCCGGCGAGGCCTGGTGGGACCTCAACACGGGGTGGCGCTACGAGGGGGGCACGACCTTGACGGTCGAGGCCGGCCTTGAAACACTGCCTGTCTTTGGCCGCGAAGGGCATATGTTGTGCCTGGGTCCGATCGCACAGCATACGGGCGAATTCAATTCCGCCCGGCTGCTCGACGAGGTCTGGATGTTCGGCATGCCCGAACACAGCCCCGTCGTCATGCGCAACAAGATTCGGGTCATGCAGATGCAGGGGTCCAGCTACATCAAAGGCCTGGAAGGCTTGCGCATCCTTCCTTCCGAAGGGCTGGAAGTCAAACGCCGCGGCGCGGAAGTCCGCATTTCGCGCATACGCTGACTACCGCCTGCAATTTGACAGCATTCAAAAAAAGCTTCATAATTTATTTCTTTCGGTTTTAGGGGTGGTAGCTCAGTCGGTAGAGCACCGGACTTTTAATCCGTTGGTCCCGGGTTCGAGCCCCGGCCACCCCACCAGCAAACCGAAAAAAACAAAAGACTAAGCCGCGATCTTCGCGGCTTTTTCTTTTTGCGGCGTGCATTGCCCATCGGGCTTGAGGATCTGCCGGGACGGATATACTTGGTTGTCGTTGCCTTGTCGGTTTAACCCATCGTCCTTTTCGTGCGTCGCCATGCTGATTGTGATCCCCCATGTTCTCAATGCCCAACAGGTCAAGGAATGCCGCCGAGTCCTTGAGCAGTCGTCATGGGAGGACGGGCGGGCAACGGCGGGTTATCTTGCGCAGCAAAGCAAATCGAATCTGCAATTGCCGATCGAGCATCCCGACGCGCGCCGGCTTGGCGACTTCGTGATGCGGATTCTGAGCGGCAATGAATCGTTCATCGCCGCCGCCTTGCCTTTGCACATCTTGCCGCCGCGATTCAATCGATACGAGGGCGGCGGCCAGTATGGCAATCACGTCGACAATGCCATTTTCACCATCCCCGGAACGACTCAGCGCCTGCGTACGGATGTATCGACGACGCTGTTCCTGAGCGAGCCCGACGAATACGAAGGGGGCGAGCTGATCATCGAGGATGTGTATGGTGTGCAGGCCGTCAAGCTGCCTGCCGGCCACATGGTCGTGTATCCCGGCTCCAGTCTGCACCGTGTCCAGCCGGTAACGGCCGGCACCCGCTACGCCTCCTTCTTCTGGACCCAGAGTCTCGTTCGCCAGACGCACCAGCGCAGGATGCTCTGGGAGCTCGATCAGAGCATCCAGACCCTCGCCCGTTCGGGGGCGCCTCAGGATCAGCTTTCGCGATTGACCGGCATCTACCACAACCTGATTCGGGAATGGAGCGAAACCTGATGACGATGATCCCGGCGGACGTGGCCAGCGTCACGGATTACGAGCCCTACGCGCGGCAGCGGCTTTCGGCGCAGGCCTGGGCGTATTTCAGCGGCGGCGCTGCCGATGAAATCAGCCTGCACGCCAATCTGCGCTGTTACGAGCGCCTCGGCCTGTGGCCGGCGGCGCTCACCCGTTTCAGTCAGCCCACGACCCGGCTGACCCTGCTGGGCCGTGAAATGGCCTATCCGATACTCCTTGCGCCGGTGGCGTACCAGCGCATGGCCCATGAGCGCGGGGAGCTGGAAACCGTGCTGGGGGCGGGGGCCCTGGGGGCGACGTGTGTCGTCAGCATGCAGGCCAGCCATACGTTCGAGGATATCGCCAAGGCGGCCCATGCGCCGCTTTGGCTTCAGTGGTATTGGCAGAGAGACCGCGGATTCATGCGCGAACTGCTGGCCCGCGTCGAGGCACTGGGTTACGAGGCCCTTGTCTTCACAGTCGACGCCAGCGTCAACGGGGTGCGCAACCGCGAGCAGCGTGCAGGTTTTTCCTTGCCACCGGGCGTGGATGCCATCAATTTGCGAGGCTCCGGCGCTCCCTCCCAGGCACACGGCGCGGCCGGGGAAAGTCCTTTGTTCGGCAGCGGCTTGTTGGATCATGCCCCCGATTGGGACGATCTGGCGTGGCTGGTGTCGGTGTCGCGCCTGCCGGTGCTGGTGAAGGGAGTGATGCGTCCGTCCGATGCGCAACGGGCGGTTCAGGCTGGAGCATCCGGGCTGATCGTTTCCAACCACGGCGGACGCACCCTGGATGGCGCCCCGCCGCCCCTGGCGGTTTTGCAGGGGGTATGCCAGAGCGTGGGGCCGGCATCCGTGCCGGTGCTGATGGATGGCGGCATACGCCGCGGTACCGACATCCTCAAGGCGATCGCGCTTGGCGCCCAGGCGGTCCTGATCGGGCGTCCGTACATTTACGGTCTGACTGTGGGAGGGGCGGCCGGGGTGGCCCATGTGCTGCACATCTTGCGGGCCGAACTGGAAGTGGCCATGGCTCTGACAGGCTGCAACGACCTGGCTGCGATCGGGCCGGCGGTGTTGTACCGGCCCGAGCGGGATTCCGTTTTTTGATCAGCGGCCGACCCGCAGTGTCCGAGTCGCCACCAGACGCTTAGACCCCTTTTCCAGGATGCGCACAGTGACCTGGCGGGGCGTGAAGGCCTTGGGCAGGGTGGCCGTGCCGTTGAGGTGGTTGTAATAGCCGACGCTGACATCGACAGGATCGGTTGCGATGGTGGCCGTGTTGCCGTTGGGGTAGTAGCCGGCGACCCTGAGCTCCATCTCGCCGTCGAACGTGGGGCTGCTTTCCTTGTCCTGCATCAGCAGTATCTTGTAGTCGAGCTCGCCGTCCTTTTGGCGAAAGTCCGCCGCGCGTATGCCGGGGTTGGTGCCTCGCGGATCGGGTGGCATGGCCTGGATGAAAAGCTGCAGTTCCGCCTTCAGGCGTTCGAGGTCGGACTGGGATTGGCTGAGCTTGCCCTGGCTGGCCTGCTCTGCGCTCTTGGCGGTATTCAGGTTTTGGGTCAGCGAATCGAGCTGGGCCTGCAGGCGCTGCTTGTCCAGATTGGCCGTGTTCAGGTCGTGCTGAAGCTGCTGGGATTGCTCGACCGTCAGGCGTGTCGGGCCGTAGCTTTTCTGAAGGAACAAGACCCCACCGCCGCCCAGTACGATGCCGGTCAGCAGTAGAACCAGCCAGCGTGGGATGCCGCGCCGCCGTGAAGATCCATATGGGGTGGGTTGAAATACATTGCGTTTCGAGGAGCCGAATAGTGCCATTGTGCAGATCCAGAAGGAGCGCTCGTGCGCCTGCGTGCGAAAACTGTTAAGAATAGCCTGTATCCGCGCTGGAAAGCGTGTGCTGCGGGCTTTCGTTGCGGACTGGCAGATTTCGAAACAATTGGGCCCGGGTCATCGTTGCAGTGATTGATCCAGCTCGGACAGGCGTTGTGGTGTACCCACGTCAATCCAGCAGCCATTGTAATGGCTGCCGACCACGCCATCCTGGGCCATGGCTTTGCGCAGCAGCGGGGCGAGGGGGGCGGGAAGGGAAGGGTCTATCGCATCGAATAGCGATGGCTGGTAAATGCCTATGCCCGTGAATGTGAGCGCGGGTGTGTCGGACCGTGTCGCCCGATCCGAGACGTTGCCGGCGTCGCCCAGAATGAAATCCCCTGTCCGGTGATGTGCCGGGTTGTCGGCGAGCAGCAGCCATGCCAGCTTGCGCTGCGTCAGCAGGCGGTCGGCGATCACCGGTGCCCGGCCGGGGTTCCAGTCGCACCATGTATCGCCATTGACGACCAAGAAGGGCGCCTGCCCCAGCAGGGGCAGGGCGCGAGCGATGCCCCCGGCGGTCTCCAGGGCCGGGGACTCGGCGGAATAACGGATGCTTGCATCGTAGCGAGTACCGTCGCCCAGGGTTGTTTCGATCTGCTCGCCCAGCCAGGCATGGTTGATGACGATCTCGCGAATGCCCGATGCGACGAGGCGTTCGATATGCCAGACGATCAATGGCTTGCCGCCCACCGGCAGCAAGGGTTTGGGGGTGACGTCGGTCAGGGGGCGCATGCGTTCGCCGCGCCCGGCGGCAAGAATCATCGCCCGCATCAGAAGGTGTATCCGAATTGCATGGGACGGTTGTCAAGGCGGTCGAGCAGCCGCAGCAGTGGCTTGAACACCCCATACCGCGAGGCGACCTGCCGGACATAGTTGTTGACCCGCGGCATGTGGTCCAGGTAGTGGTGTTTGCCGTCGCGATGGGAAAGCCGGGCGAACACCCCCAGAATGCGCAGGTTGCGCTGCAGGCTCATCCATTCGTAGGCGCGATGGAAGTCAGCGAAATCCGGCGCAATGGGTAGACCGGCCGTCCTGGCGGCGTCCCAGTAACGGATGGCCCAGTCCAGTTGCTGCTCTTCCTCCCACGTGGTGCGCGCATCCATCACCAGCGAGGCGATGTCGTAGGTCAGCGGCCCGGCCAGGGCGTCCTGGTAGTCGATGACACCGGGGTTCGGGCCGAATTCCGGGCTGGCGCAGACCATCAGGTTGGGCGAATGGAAATCGCGATGAACCAGCACCGTCGGTTGTGCCGCGTTGTCGTGCGCAAGCAGGGCGAAGGTCGAATGCAGCATGGTTTGTTCGTCGGCGCTCAGCTCTGCGCCACAATGCGTTTGGACATACCATTGCGGGAACAGTGCGAGTTCTTGCAGGAAGCGGGGCTCGTCATAGGCGGGCAGGTTTTCCGTGCGGGCGTGCTGCATCCGCACCAGGGCATGGATGGCGTCACGATAAATGGTCTGCAGCGTCGCGTCGTCCAGCCCGGCATGAACGGCCTGATAATAGGTGCTGGGGCCAAGGTCGGACAGCAGCAGCAGCCCTTGCTCGACGTCCTGGGCCAGCACCTTGGGCACATTGATGCCGACTTCCTGGAGCAGTTCCGTCACATGCAGGAAGGGGCGGCAGTCTTCGTGAGGGGGCGGGGCGTCCATGACGATGACCGTGCCCAGCCGGCTGTCCAGGCGGAAATAGCGCCGGAAGCTGGCATCGCTGGAGGCCGGGCGCAGAGTTTCCAGTGCAAGTCCCTGAGACGGCGCGAGGCTCTCGAGCCAGCGGGTCAATGGTTCCAGCCTGGGATCGTTGTCGGTGGAGGGGGAAAGTGACATGGGTGCGGTAGGAAACAGGAAGACGTAGCAAAAAGAAAGGCGATTTTTGCGATAAATTCGATAATCGTCGCCTGGAGTCAGGCTTCTCTATAATACCGGGTTGCCGGTTTTTCCGGCAGAGTGGCTATGCCAAAATATGGGTTGTTTTCTAGGGACTGAAATCACGTGCGTCTGGTCAGGTGGGCTATTCTTTTTGCGTTGAGCGGCGCGTCGACGGCGCAGGCTCTGGAGCCCGCCGGCGATACCGCGCCTGTGGGGGTTACCCCTTCCTCGCTGCAGGTTGCACCCAGCCTGCAGTTGCACACGCGTCTCAGGGACGACGACAAGGCATCCTTCCTGTCGGCGGACAAGATCGAGACCGATTCCCAAGGCAAGGTCACGATGACGGGCTCAGCCGAAGTCCGTCGCATCGACTCCGTGGTCAAGGGCGATCGCATCGACTACCAGCGCGATACCGGCGACGTGAAGGTGCGGGGCAATGGCCTCATCATGCGTGACGGCACCCTGGTGCGCGCGCCGGAGTTCGACTACAACTACAACAAAGAGACGGGGCAGGTTACCGCCCCGGATTTTTGGCTGGGCGCGAGCGGCGGGGCCGGCACGGCCGCGCAAGGCGAGATTTTCAGCCGCAGTGAAATGCGGCTCAATGATGTGAAATACTCGGGCTGCCCATGTCCGGCACCCTCCTGGTGGATCACCGCTCCCAAAGTTGATTTCCATATCGACGAGAACGAAGGCGTGGCCCGCAATGGTGTGTTGTATTTCAAGGGCGTGCCTTTGCTCGCGTCCCCCTATCTGTCTTTCCCCCTGCGCAAGGAGCGCAAGAGCGGCTTTTTGCTGCCCACGTACGGGGGCTCCAGCAACAGCGGCCTGGAGTTCTCGCTGCCGTATTATTTCAATCTCGCGCCCAACTACGACCTGACCCTCACGCCTCGCGTCATGGCCAAGCGCGGCCTGCAATTGGGGGCCGAGTTCCGCTACCTGGGCAGCAGTTACGATGGGCAGCTTTCAGGCGCGTATCTGCCCAATGACAAGCAGACGCAGGAAAAGCGCTGGATGTACTGGTGGCAGCATCGCCAGCGCTTCGGCAACGATTTTTATGCCAATGTGGATTTCAGCGCGGTGTCCGATGACGACTACTTCCGCAACTTTTCCAGCCTCGGCCTGAACCAGGCGACCAGCACCTACCTGCCCAGGGTGGCCACTGTGGGCTGGAACGGCTCGCCCTACTGGACGGCTTCGGTACAGGCCTATACCTACCAGACCTTGCAGGACACCAGCGAGGGTGCGTCTTACTACTACCCGCCTTACGATAAGTTGCCGGAGCTGTACATACGCGGTGCGCGATACAACTGGGGTGGGTTCGACATGGCATCGACCAACTTCGCAACCCGGTTCGTTTCTCCGGTGTACACGGGCAATCTGCAGCAGTTTGCGGCATTCAATGGTGTGCATGTGTTGCCCAACGGCACTCGCATGACCTCCTACAACACCATCAGTTATCCCATTGTGCGGCCGGGCTGGTACGTGACGCCCAAGGTCGGCCTGCATCTGGCGCAATACAGCACGGAATGGTTCGGCCTGCCCCAGTATGCGGGTTTTCCCAAAACCCAATCGCGGGCGGTGCCCATCATGTCGGTTGACTCGGGCATGACCTTCGAGCGCCGCACGACCCTGTTCGGCAACGACTCCATCCAGACTTTGGAGCCCCGGCTGTTCTACCTCAAGGTTCCCTATCGGGATCAATCCCAGTTGCCGGTCTTCGACACCGGGATCGCCACGTTCAACTTTTCGCAGGCTTTCGACGAGAACCTTTACAGCGGCGGCTGGGACCGGATCGCCGATGCCAACCAGTTGACGGTGGGTCTGACCTCCCGCTGGTTGGATGAGGCCTCGGGCTTCGAGCGCCTGTCCTTGTCGGTGGCCCAGCGCATGTATTTCTCGGACCGCAAGGTGACCCTGCCGGGTCAGTTGCCGCGTACCGACCGGAAGTCCGATTTCCTGGTGGGGGCCGACGCCGCCTTGACCGACAAGCTGAATGTCCGTTTCGATGCCCAGTTCAACCCGGACAACAACAATCGCAACCGCATGTCGGCGGGACTGCGCTGGCGGCCCAAGCGCCTGGCCACGCTGGCGGCGACGTATCGCTACGAGCGCGATCCCCTGCAATTGAGCAATCCGACCATTGTCCTGAGCCCAGGCTACATTGATCAAAGCCGCGAGCTGGTGTCCTTCTCGGCCCAATGGCCCTTGAGCAACCGGGTCTATTCGGTGGGGCGCTACGATTATTCGCTGCAGGAGCGGCGCTCGACCCAGTCCATACTGGGGCTCGAGTACAAGGGCGATTGTTGCTGGAGTGCCCGCGTCGTGCTGCAGCGCTATGCGGTCTCCCTCAAAGACACAAATACGGCGGTCTTCTTCCAGCTCGAGCTGGGGGGCCTCGGCGGTCTGGGTTCCGATCCCATGAACCTGCTGGGCCGTTCGATCACCGGATATCAGAACATCAACAACCCGATTCCTGAAAAAACCACCTTCGAGAGGTATGAATGATGCGTAGTCTGCAAATGAAGCGCTGGCTCGCGACGGTCATGATCCCGGTTCTGGGCGCCGTGACTCCGTCGTGGGCCTGGGCTGCGGGCAAGAAGGCCGCGGCAGCGAAATCAGAGCAGTCCGGCAGCCGGCAGCAGGAGGCCGTCGATAGCATCGCCGCCGTCGTCAATAAAAGCGTCATCACCACGGGGCAGCTCAACACCGAGGTCAAGATGACCCAGGCCCAGTTGCGGCAACAGAAGATTGCCGTGCCGCCCGATGACATCCTGCGCAAGCAGGTCTTGCAGCGCATGATCACCGACGAACTCATTCGCCAGGAGGCAGACCGACGAAGGATCACCGTCGATGACGCCCAGTTGCAGCGTGCCGTCGATAGCATCGCCCAGCGCAACAAGATTTCTGTCGATCGCTTGCGCCAGGAAGTGACCAAGACGGGGATAAGCTGGGACGATTACCTGAAGAATCTGCGTCAGGAGGTGCGCCTGGACATGCTGCGCCAGCGCGCCGTCGACAGCACGATCCTCATTACCGACGCGGATGTCGACGCCTTCCTGAAAAGCCAGGAGCGCCTGGGCAATGCCGGCATGCCGTCGGCGTCGCCTGCGTCCGCCGAGCCCGCTCCGCAAGCCGCGGGGCCGCAGGTCCTGGGGCTTGCGCAGATTCTGGTCGCCGTTCCAGAAGCGGCGCCGCAGTCCAAGGTCGATGAGTTGCGCCGCAAGGCCGAGGCCATTCTTGACCGTCTGCGCAAGGGCGCCGACTTCGCCAGCGTAGCGGCGGCATCTTCCGACGGGCCCCAGGCGCTCAAGGGCGGGGACATGGGCGTGCGCCCGGTACAGGGCTGGCCCGACTTGTTCATCCAGGCGACGCAGAGCCTTGGCGTGGGCGGCGTCAGCGGCATCATCCAGAGCGGGCAGGGCTTTCATATCCTGAAAGTGGTCACCCGGGGTCCGGCACAGGCGCCTGCGCCTTCCACCGCGCCCACCGCGCCGCAGGCGGCTCCCGCTGTGGCGGAGCCCTCGGGGCCGATGATGGTGACACAAACGCATGTGCGGCACATCCTCATCAAGGTCAACAAGGGAATGACCGACGAACGTGCGCGTGAACGGCTCCAACAGGTGCGTCAGCGCATTGAAATGGGCGAGAGCTTCAGCGACCTGGCCAAGCGGTACTCCGAAGACACTTCCGCGCCGCTGGGCGGGGAACTTGGCTGGGTGAACCCCGGTGACACCGTGCCCGCTTTCGAGCAGGCCATGAACGCATTGCAGCCTGGCCAGATCAGCCAGCCCGTGCGCACGCAGTTCGGCTGGCACCTTATCCAGGTCGAGGACCGCCGCAACAAGGATATGGGAAGCGAATACAAGCGCCTGCAGGCGCGTCAGATCCTGTTCCAGCGCCGGGCCGAGCCGGCCTTCGAGGACTGGCTGAACCAGCTTTATGGCCAGGCCTATATCGACAACCGGCTGGATCCCGAGTCCAACCGGCGTCCGCGACGTTGAGGAACGCATGACTCAGCATCGGGCACGCAAGCGTTTCGGCCAGAATTTTCTGGTTGATGAAGGGGTGGTGGAATCCATCGTGAGGGCCATCGGGCCTGAGCAGGACGATGTCATGGTCGAAATCGGGCCGGGCTTGTCCGCCTTGACGCAGCCTCTGCTGCGTACGCTCGATCGCCTGACCGTGATCGAGATCGATCGGGATCTGGCCGCCCGGCTGCGGAAGCAGTATCCGCCCGATAGGCTGTCGGTCGTCGAGGCTGATGCCCTGGAGGTGGATTTTTCAACGCTGGGCGACCGCCTGCGCGTGGTCGGCAATCTGCCTTACAACATTTCCAGCCCCTTGCTGTTTCATCTCATGGCTTTTGCCGACCATGTGCGCGACCAGCACTTCATGTTGCAACGAGAGGTGATCGAACGCATGGTGGCACAGCCCTCGACATCCGACTACAGTCGCTTGTCGGTGATGCTGCAGTCCCGTTACCACATGGTCAAACTGTTCGACGTGCCGCCGGAGGCGTTCGACCCTCCGCCGCGCGTCGTGTCGTCGGTGGTGCGCATGGTGCCCTTGCCCGACAGCCGCCGCCGGCCTCGCAGCCAGGCTGCGTTCGAGCAGGTGGTGGCCCGTGCCTTCGCCCAGCGGCGCAAGATGCTGCGCCGTGGCTTGGCGGATTGGGCCGGCCTCATCGACTGGGGGGGGCTGGGCATCCCGGAAACTGCCCGGGCGGAAGAGTTGTCCGTGAGCCAGTTCATGGATCTCTCGGACAGCCTGCACGAGGCAGGTGCCGTCTAGCCGAAGAACCAGTAGCAGACGGCGATCGAAGCCAGGATGCCGGCGATGTCCGCCGTCAGGGCGCAACTGACGGCATGGCGTGTGCGCTGGATGCCGACGGCGCCGAAATAGACGGCCAGCACGTAAAAGGTGGTTTCCGTGCTTCCTTGCACGGTTGCCGACAGCAGGGCCGGGAAGCTGTCCACGCCGAAGTTCTGCATGGTTTCGATCATGAGCGCCCGTGCGGCGCTGCCCGAGAAAGGCTTGACCAGCGCCGTGGGCAGTGCGTCGACGAAACGGGTGTCCAGGCCGATCGCCTGCACCAGCCAGCGTATGCTGCCGAGCAGGGCCTCGAGGGCGCCCGATGCGCGCAGGGCGCCGATGGCGCAAAGCATCGCGACCAGATAAGGCAGCAGGTTCTTGGCGATGTCGAAGCCTTCGCGGGCCCCTTCGACGAAGGCATCATAGACGGCAACCCGCCTGAGCATGCCCGTCACCAGAAAGGCGACGATGATGCCGAACAGCGCCAGATTGCCCATCAGCGAGGACAGGGCGGATATCGCGGCGGTGGAAAGGGTGGCCAGAAAAGCCATGAAGGCGCCCAGGCCCAGCACGATGGTTCCCAGCCAGGCCAGCACCACCGGATCATGGAGTTTCAGCTTCTGCACGAAGGCGACCACCAGCAGGCCGGCGAGCGACGATGCTGTCGTGGCCAGGAGGATGGGCAGGAACACCATGGCGGGGTCGGGCGCGCCCTGCTGGGCACGATACATGAAAATGGTGACGGGAAGCAGCGTCAGCGACGAGGAGTTGAGCACCAGAAAAAGGATCTGGGCGTTGGTGGCTGTCTTGGGATGTGGGTTGAGAGTCTGCAGCTCGCGCATGGCGCGCAGGCCGATCGGGGTGGCGGCATTGTCGAGCCCCAGCACATTGGCGGCGAAGTTCAGGGTGATGAGGCCCAGGGCCGGATGGCCTGCAGGCACCTCGGGCATGAGACGCCGGAACAGCGGGCTCAGCATGCGGGACAGCAGATTGATCACGCCGGCGGCTTCGGCAATGCGCAGAAAACCCAGCCACAGGGTCAGCAGGCCGAACAGCAGAATCATCAGTTTCACGGACAGCTCGGCCATCTCGAACAAGCTGTGGACGATGCGTGAGAACACTTCCGGGTCGTGCATGAACATCCACTGGTACAGGCCGGAGAGCGCGGCAATGATGAAGAATGCGAGCCAGAGTGTATTGAGCATGGTCAGGTAGGGTGGCCGGGGCGGGTGCGGATTTTTGCCTTGGCATTGTCGCAGACTCTGCTTTGAACGGCACGCGCTGAATGCATGCGCAGGAGGCCGGGGCCGATGGCATGGGAAGCCCCGCTGTCATGTTGTTGAGGGATAATGTCGTCAGACGAGATACGGAGGAAAGGATAGCCATGAACTGGAGAGCCTGGCGGCGTCAATGGATTACAGAGCCTTTGTACAGAAAGGCGCGCGACGCCATGCCTCGCCTGTCCGATACCGAGCGGGAGGCCATCGGGGCGGGCGATGTGTGGTGGGAGGGGCAGTTGTTTTCCGGCCTGCCCGACTGGCGCGTCTTCGATGCCATTCCTGCGGCTGGCCTGAGCCCTGACGAACAGGCTTTTCTCGATGGTCCGGTAACCCGCTTGTGCGGCATGCTCGACGATTGGGACATCTCCTGGAACCGCTATGATCTTCCCTCCGAGGTCTGGGCCTTCCTCAAGGACAACGGCTTTTTCGGGATGATCATTCCGCGCGAGTATGGTGGGCTGGGGTTTTCGGCGTACGCGCATTCGCAGGTGGTCAGCCGCATTTCGGTGCAGTCCGTCGCGGCTGCGGTAACGGTCATGGTGCCCAATTCGCTGGGGCCCGGCGAGCTGCTGCTGCAGTTCGGCACGCAGGCCCAGCGAGACCATTGGTTGCCGCGCCTTGCCGGTGGCCAAGAGATTCCGTCCTTCGGGCTGACCAGCCCGGAGGCGGGCTCGGATGCGGCATCCATGACGGACACCGGCGTGGTGTGCAAGCGGATGGTCGACGGTGTCGAGCAGTTGGGCATTCTGCTGAACTGGCATAAACGCTACATCACCCTGAGCCCCGTGGCGACGGTCCTCGGCCTGGCTTTCAAGCTGTCCGACCCCGAGCACCTCATCGGCGACCAGGATGAGCCAGGTATCTCTCTTGCGCTGGTTCCGACGCATCTGCCGGGCATCACGATCGGCAACCGGCATCTGCCTTCGATGCAGGCTTTCCAGAACGGTCCCAACGAAGGCCGGGACGTCTTTGTACCGATCGATGCGCTCATCGGCGGGCCGGCCATGGCAGGTCGTGGCTGGCAAATGCTCATGAGCGCTCTGGCCGCCGGACGCGGCATTTCCCTGCCGTCGCTGTCGTCGGCAGCGTGCATTTTCGCGGCGCACACCTCGGGGGCGTATGCCCGGGTCCGTACGCAGTTCGGAATGCCCATCGGGCGCTTCGAGGGCATCCAAGAGAAGCTTGGCCGCATGGCCGCCACCGCCTATCTCGTGGAGGCGGCCCGGCGTTTTACCTGTGCGGGACTCGATCAGGGCCACAAGCCTTCCGTGGTGTCCGCCATCATGAAGCTGCATGCCACCGAGCGCATGCGCCAGTGCGTCAACGATGCCATGGACATCCATGGCGGCAAGGCGGTCATCGACGGGCCGCGCAATTATCTGGGTGGGCTCTACAGGGCTCTGCCGGTCGGCATCACCGTCGAAGGGGCCAATGTGCTGACTCGCAACCTCATCGTATTCGGACAAGGAGTGATCCGCGCCCATCCGTATTTGATGAAAGAAGTCCAGGCGCTCGCGGACAGCGATCAACTGGCTGGGGAAGATGCCTTCGATGCCGTGCTATGGCGTCACTTGGGACATAGCAGCCGCAATGCGTTAAGGGCGATCGGGCATGCCTGGACGGGGGCCGTCCTGGCCTCGACGCCGCGGGATGCAGGCCTGGTGTCCGGTTACCATCGCCGTCTCAGCCGCTACAGCGCCGCTTTCGCGCTGATATCCGAAGCGGCGCTGCTGACCCTCGGAGGGTCGCTCAAACGCCGCGAAATGCTTTCGGCGCGGCTGGGCGATATTCTGGCCGAGCTCTATCTGTTGTCCGCCGTGCTCAAGCGCTGGAACGTGGAAGGCCGCCATGAGGCGGATCTGCCTTTGGTGCGATGGTGCGCTGAACAGGCTTTTTACGTCATCGAAAAACGCATCGACGAGATCCTGTTCAATTTTCCGGCGCGAGGCTTGGCCGTGGTCTTGCGTTTTCTTCTCAAGCCGCCCGGCCTCAAGGCCAAGCCGCCTTCGGACAAGACCACGAGCCTGTGCGCCGCCATTCTGCTCGAGCCTTCCGAGGCGCGCGACCGGCTGGTGGGGGCAGTCTGGAATGCCTGCAATGGCAGCAGCGTCGAGCAGCTCGAATATGCCTACGACCGGGTCATCGAGGCCCAGCCTTTGCTCGATAAATTGCACCATGGCGGCGTGCACGACTGGCGCCGGGCTCATGCCGCGGGAGTCATCACCGATGCCCAGGCGCAGATGCTCGAGGCCTGCGAGCAGGCGGTTGCCCAAGTGGTCCAGGTGGACGACTTCCCGCCGGATGCCTTCGCGCGGCGGTGATCGTCCTGGGGATCAATCCACCCGCGATTTGCGCTGGATCAGTTCGACCTTGTAGCCGTCCGGGTCTTCGACGAAGGCGATGACGGTCTGGCCGTGCTTCATCGGGCCGGCTTCGCGGGTGACCTTGCCGCCCTTGTCGCGTATCTGCTCACAGGCGGCATAGGCGTCCTCGACCTCCAGGGCGATGTGGCCGTAGCCGTTGCCCAGGTCGTACGATGGCGTGTCCCAGTTGTGCGTCAGTTCGATGACGGCGCCTTCGTCCTCGTCCTGATAGCCCACGAATGCCAGTGTGAAGCGGCCGTCGGGATAGTCTTTGCGGCGCAACAGGCGCATGCCCAGGACATCGGTATAGAAAGCCAGCGAGCGGTCCAGGTTGCCGACGCGCAGCATGGTGTGCAGCATTCGCATTGATACCTCCAATGAGTGCGGAATGGCGACCTTGGGTCGCCGTAAAAGGCTGATGATACGCCAATGCGCCGATGGGTTCAGAGCAAGGGCAGCGAGGTGGGACTGTGGCGGCGCAGCGCGTTGCGCGCCACTTCGAATCCGGGCAGGATGCGCTCCACCTCGCGCCAGAATGCGGCGCTGTGGTTCATGTGACGAAGGTGGGCGAGCTCGTGGGCGACGACGTAGTCAATGACGGCCGGCTCGAAGTGAATCAGGCGCCAGTTCAGCATGATATGGCCTTCGCTGTTGCATGAGCCCCAACGCGTCGCGGCGGAGGAAAGCCGCCAGCGCGTCGCCGCCAGCCCGCTGGATCGCTGCAGGCGGTCCAGCCGTTGTCCGAGCCATTCAGTCGCCTGCAACTGCAGCCAGCCGTGCGCGCTGTCCCGTACACGGTCGCGATCCGCATGGCGAGGCAGGGGAAGGCGCAGGATGTCGCCTTGCTCCGGTGCGTGGAGCAGGCCTTCGAATACAGGCCCGTCGGGCGCGTCTCCCAGCCTGAGTTCGATGCGTTTGCCCAGATAAGGGATCCGGCCCCCATCCTGCCACTGGGTATCGGCGGTCGCAAGCTGCTCTTGCCGCTCTTGCCGCAGCCGCAGCTTTTCCAGCACCCAGGCCGCCTTCTCCAGCACCACGGCGTCGACCTGAGCCAGCGTAACCCAGGAAGGAGCGGTCACCTGCAAGCCGTCGTCATTGATCACCAGGCCGATGCTCTTTCGGCGGGAACGCCGCAATGCGTATCCGATGACCTGAGAAGGCGCGTATACCTCGCGCCAGCGCACATCGCCGGCCAGTGTGGGCGGGCGAGGCGTCGGCACGGCAGGGCTGGCAGCCGGAGGGGGGGGCGCCACGCCGGCCACAGGCCTGAACGCGGGCTCTTGCCGCGAATTCAAGTCGAACGCGAACAGGTCAAGCTGTTTGTGCCTGCTCATAGCGTTCAGGATTGAGTTGCCGCATTTCATCTTCAATCCATTGCTGGACTTTCCGGTTCAGCGCGTCCGCATCCAACCCGGCGCTGGGTATCATCGGCCCGATGGACACGGTGATCATCCCGGGCTTCTTGACGAAGGCATTGCGCGGCCAGCATTCTCCGGCGTTGTGGGCGATGGGAATGACCCCTGCCCCGGTGCGCACGGCAAGCAGGGCGCCGCCCATTTTGAAGCGTCCCGTTTTTCCGGGGGGGATGCGGGTGCCTTCGGGGAACAGGACGGGCCAGCGCCCTTCGTCGAGGCGCTGCTGCCCAACCCGGATGACCTGCTCGAATGCGTCGCGGCCTTTGGCCCGGTCGATGGGGATCATGCGCAGCAAGGCCAGGCCCCAGCCGAAGAAGGGGATACGATGCAGTTCGCGCTTGTACACGAAACAGGCCTGGCGGGGCAGATAGGCGGACAGGAAAAGGGTTTCCCAGGCAGACTGGTGTTTGGCCAGCACGATGGCGGGGCCATCGGGCAGATTGTGGGTGCCCTTGACCGTCCAGTGGATTCCTGTGATGACGCGGGCGCCCCACAGGGCAAGCTTGGCCCACCCCACCGTCAAGGGGTAGCGCCAGCGCAGAGGCAGTGGCGCCCACAGCATGCAGGCGATGGCATAAGGGATGACGGTGACCGTCAGGAACAGGGCAAAGAGGGCGGAACGCAAGGCAGCCATTTCAACTTTCCAGCCAGGCGTCGACGACGGCGGCAAGGTTTTCACGAACCTGGGTGCCTGCGGGCAGATCACCTTTGTCCCAGGTTTTGCGGCCATTGCCGGTCAGCACCAGCCAGGGGATGCAGCCGACGGTGCTGGCGGCCAGCAGGTCGCGGGCGGAGTCGCCGACCGCCGGAACGCTCTTCAGGTCGACATCGAAGCGCTGGGCGATATCCAGCAGCATGCCGGCGCGCGGCTTGCGGCAATCGCAGCCGTCGTCCGGCCCGTGGGGGCAGATGAAGATGGCGTCGATGTGGCCCCCCAGCTGGGCCAGCTCGGAGCGCATCTTGGCATGGATGGCATTGAGCGTTTCCATGCTGAACAGCCCGCGGGCCAGTCCCGATTGATTGCTGGCGATCACTACACGCCAGCCAGCCTGGGAAAGCCGCGCGATGGCTTCCAGACTGCCCGGCAAGGCAATCCATTCTTCGGGGCTCTTGACGAAGGCATCGCTGTCCTGATTGATGACGCCGTCCCGATCGAGAATAGCCAGTTTCACTGTGCCAGCCTCGCGATATCCGCGACGCGGTTCATCATGACATGCAGTTCTTCGAGCAATGCCAGACGGTTGGCCCTCACGGCGGGGTCGTCGGCCATGACCATGATGTCGTTGAAGAACGCGTCCACTGCATCGCGCGCCTGGGCCAGGATGGCCAGGTTCTCGGTGAAGCGGCCCTGGACGAAGGCCTCCTGGGCCTTGGGTTTCAGGTCGGCGATGACGTGCGACAGCGCTTGTTCCGCCGGCTCGGTGAGCCGCGCCGGATCGAGGCGGCCGCGTTCCGCGTCCTCGGCTTTCTTCAGCAGGTTGGCGATGCGCTTGTTTGCGGCGGCCAGGCTTGCTGCCTCGGGGCGCTGCGCGAAGCTTGCGCAGGCCTGGATGCGGGCATGCACTTCGTGCAGCGGTGGGTTGAGGTCGAGAACGGCATCGACCACGTTGCGGTCGTGCTCGCCGCTCAACTGGTTGCGGTAGCGTTCGTAGATGAATGTGAAGACTTCGCCTACCGTGTTGGCATCGAGCGGATGGGCGGCGAAGCTTGCGACCGCTTTCTCGAGCAAGGTGCGCAGATTGAGTCCGGATTGATCGGGGATGGACAGGTAGCCGCCGGCACCGAGCTGTTCAAATGCGCTGATGATGCCCAGCGCCGCGCGGCGCAGGCCGTAGGGGTCGCGTTCGCCGGTGGGGACCAGGCCTATCCCCCAGATACCCACCAGTGTTTCCAGCCGCTCGGCGATGAAGAGGATCGTGCTGGTCAGCGTGGCTTCGGTCACCGGCGCATCGAGGCGGATGCGGTACTGGTCGCGCAGCGCCTGGACGACCGGGGCGGGTTCGCCATCGGCCTGGGCGTAATAAGCCCCCATGATGCCTTGCAATTCCGGGAATTCGGCCACCATGTTGGAGTTCAGGTCGGCCTTGGCCAGCAGCGCTGCCCGGTCCGCCAGAGCGGGGTCGGCCTGCAGCCTTTGCGCGATATGCGCGGCGATGTGCCGCACTCGTTCGACGCGCTCCAGCTGGGAGCCGAGCTTGTTGTGATAAACGCTGTTGCGCAGGGAATCGACCCGCGCGGCCAGGGGCGTCTTGCGGTCCTGCTCGAAGAAGAACTGGGCATCGGCCAGGCGCGGGCGCACCACGCGTTCATTGCCCTGGACGATGTTGGAGGGATCGTCGACCAGCATGTTGCTGACGATCAGGAATCGATGGGTGAGCTTGCCCGTGTCCGGCTCGAACAAGGGGAAGTATTTTTGATTCAGCCGCATCGTGAGGATCAGGCACTCGGGCGGCACATTCAGAAATTGCGTGTCGAACTGGCCGACATACACGGCAGGAAACTCGACCAGTGCCGTAACTTCGTCCAGCAATGCGGCAACGGCGGGATCATTGCCCACCGTGGCGCCCAGCTTCGCAGCGTGTGCCTGCAACTGTTCGTCGATCATGCGGCGGCGCTCATCGAATGAGGCGATGACGCGGCCCTGGTCACGCAGGCTGTGTTCGTAGCTGTCGGCATCCCGCAGCGAGATGGCGCCTTGCGACATGAAACGATGCCCCAGGGTTTCACGGCCGGACTCCAGGCCCAGGACCCTGGCCGGGACGATGTCGGCGCCCCACAGGACGGTCAGGCGGTGCGCGGGGCGCACGAACTTGACGCTGGTGACGCCATCGGCCAACTGGTAGCGCATGACCTTGGGAATGGGCAGAGAGCCGATGGCCTGGTCCAGGGCTTCCTGGATGCCCGCCTCGAGGTTGCTGCCCGAGGCCGTGCCGGTGGCGTAGAGGTAGTCCTGCTTGCCGTCGGATTCGCGAGTGAGGTCTTCGGGCTTGAGGTGCTCCAGCCCTTTGGCCGCCAGTTTCTTGAGCAGGGCAGGGCTGGGCTGGCCGTCGGGGGTCAGGCCCACCGATACCGGCATGAGTTTTTCAGAAAAGGCCTGCTCGGGGGCCTGGGCCAGGACTTGGCTCAGGCGCACGGCCAGGCGCCGGGGCGTGGCAAATGCGGTGACGGCGCAGGCCTGGCCCAGCAAGTGCTGTTTTTCCAGCACCGAGCGCACGCTTTCGGCGAAGGCCTGGCCCAGCTTGTTCAAGGCCTTCGGGGGGAGTTCTTCGGTGAGCAGTTCGACCAGCAGGGCGCGGGTTTCGGTAGAAGTGGCTGCCAGATTCATTGTGCAGCCTCCGGAGTCAAGCGATTGCCAAGCATGGGAAAGCCCAGTTTTTCTCGTGAGTCGTAATAGGCCTGTGCGACCGAGCGCGACAGGTTGCGGATGCGGCCGATGTAGGCGGCTCGTTCGGTGACGCTGATGGCGCCGCGCGCATCAAGCAGGTTGAAGGTATGTGCGGCCTTGAGCGTGGCCTCGTAGGCGGGCAATGCCAGAGGAACTTCGATCAGGCGCTTGGCCTCGGCTTCGTAGTCGTTGAAGTGGGCGAAGAGCATGCTGGTGGAGGCATGTTCGAAGTTGTAGGCGGACTGCTCGACTTCATTCTGATGGAAGACGTCGCGGTACAGCACGCGTTGGCCGCCGATGCCTTCCGTCCACACCAGGTCATAGACGCTTTCGACGCCTTGCAGGTACATGGCCAACCGTTCCAGGCCATAGGTGATCTCACCCGTGGCGGGAGTGCAGTCAAGGCCGCCGACCTGCTGGAAATAGGTGAACTGCGTGACTTCCATGCCATTGAGCCAGACTTCCCAGCCCAGACCCCAGGCCCCGAGTGTGGGGTTTTCCCAGTCGTCTTCGACGAAGCGGATGTCATGCTGGCCCGGGTCGATCCCCAGCGCCCGGAGCGAGTCGATATACAGATCGAGAATCTCGGGAGGGGCGGGCTTGAGCACCACCTGGTATTGGTAATAGTGCTGCAGGCGGTTGGGATTTTCGCCGTAGCGCCCGTCTTTGGGGCGGCGGGACGGCTGGACATAGGCGGCACGCCAGGGTTCGGGGCCGATCGCGCGAAGGAAGGTCGCTGTGTGCGATGTGCCTGCGCCCACTTCCATGTCGTAGGGCTGAAGCAGGGCGCAGCCCTGTTTGTCCCAGTATTGCTGGAGCGTCAGGATGATTTGCTGAAAAGTGAGCATGAGCAAGGGCCGTTCTGGCAAGGATCTGCAAAACACAGGATTTTACCGTGCTTCAGGCCCGAAGGCCGCGGCGTTGTGCCCGGGCGATTTTCGGGCCTGCCGGAATTGGTCGTATGATACTGAGTTGCTGTTCAAAATCATCATCAAAATCATGGCGGCGCAGGGCGTCGCGGGTATGGGAGCTAGTCAAATGTCAGATCTGGTCAAGGTGGAAGTCGTCGATCGCGTCATGATCATCACGATCAACCGCCCGGAGGCGCGTAATGCGATCAATTACGAAACCGCCCATGCAATGGCCAAGGTATTCGAGCAACTCGATAACGACGATTCCGTCGCCGTCGGCATTCTGACCGGCGCGGGCGGCACATTCTCGTCAGGCATGGATCTCAAGGCGTTTGCCGCCACGGGCCAACGGCCGTTGGTCGAGGGCCGCGGCTTTGGCGGGCTGTGCGAAAAAGCCCCGCGCAAGCCCTTGATCGCCGCGGTCGAAGGCTATGCCCTGGCCGGCGGGTGCGAACTCGCCCTCGCATGCGACCTCATCGTGGCCTCCAGCAACGCCAATTTCGGCCTGCCGGAAACCAAGCGCGGACTGGTGGCCAGCTCAGGCGGCATGCTGCGGCTGCCCCAGCGTATTCCGCATCACATCGCCATGGAAGTCATCCTGACCGGGGAGATGCTGCCGGCGCAGCGGGCTTACGACCATGGTCTGGTCAACCGCCTCACCGAACCCGGGAAGGCGGTCGAAGGCGCCATGGCCCTGGCCCGCATCATCGCCGAGAACGGCCCCCTGGCCGTGCAGACCGCCAAGAAAATCGTTCTGGAAGCGAAAGACTGGCGACAGGCCGATATGTTCGACCTGCAGCGTCCCCGCGTTGCACACATCTTTGCTTCCGCCGATGCCAAGGAGGGCGCGCTGGCGTTCGCCGAGAAGCGCAAGCCCGTCTGGCAAGGCAAATAATCTTCTTTTCACCTCACGCTCCAAATTGTCATGACCACGATCATCAAAGAAAGCGACCTGATCCAGTCCATCGCTGACGCGGTTCAGTTCATCAGCTACTATCACCCGGCCGACTACATCCGTCATCTGGCCCGTGCCTACGAGCGCGAACAGAATCCGGCGGCCAAGGACGCCATCGCTCAGATCCTCACCAATTCGCGCATGTGCGCCGAAGGCCGTCGTCCCATCTGCCAGGACACCGGCATCGTCAACGTCTTTCTCAAGGTTGGCATCGATGTCCGCCTGGACATCAAGCGCAGCCTCCAGGAGGTCTGCGACGAGGGCGTGCGCCAGGGTTACCTCAATCCCGAGAACCCCCTGCGGGCCTCTGTGTTGAGCGACCCCCTGTTCACCCGCAAGAACACCCGGGACAACACGCCCTGTATCGTGAACGTCGAGCTGGTGCCCGGCAACACGGTGGATGTCCAGGTCGCGGCCAAGGGGGGCGGCTCCGAGAACAAGTCCAAGTTCGTCATGCTCAACCCCAGCGATTCGCTGGTCGACTGGGTGCTCAAGACCGTCCCGACCATGGGGGCCGGCTGGTGCCCGCCCGGCATGCTCGGCATCGGGGTGGGCGGAACGGCCGAGAAGGCCATGCTCATGGCAAAGCAGTCGTTGATGGAAGACATCGACATGTATGAGCTGCTGGCCCGTGGGCCCCAGAACAAGCTCGAGGAACTGCGTATCGAACTCTACGAGAAGGTCAATGCCCTGGGCATCGGCGCGCAGGGCCTGGGTGGCCTGACGACGGTGCTGGATGTCAAGATCAGCACCTTCCCGACGCATGCCGCCTCCAAGCCCGTGGCCATGATCCCCAACTGCGCGGCGACCCGCCACGTTCATTTCGTGCTGGATGGCTCCGGCCCCGCCGAACTGGCGCCGCCCTCGCTGTCCGAGTGGCCGGACGTGCACTGGGCTCCCGACTACAACAAGTCCTTGCAGGTCGACCTCAATACCCTGACCAAAGAGCAGGTCGCCAGCTGGAAGCCCGGCCAGACTCTGCTGTTGTCGGGAAAAATGCTGACGGGTCGCGATGCGGCTCACAAACGCATCCAGGAGATGCTCGAACGCGGCGAGCAGTTGCCCGTCGATTTCCGCAATCGCGTCATCTATTATGTCGGCCCGGTCGATCCCGTGCGCGAAGAGGTCGTGGGCCCGGCAGGCCCCACTACGGCCACCCGCATGGACAAGTTCACCGACATGATGCTCGAGAAGACCGGCTTGATCGCCATGATCGGCAAGGCTGAGCGCGGCCCCGTCGCCATCGACTCCATCCGTCGCCACAACTCCGCCTATCTGATGGCCGTCGGCGGCTCGGCTTACCTGGTTTCCAAGGCGATCCGCGGCTCGCGTGTCGTTGCGTTCGATGATCTGGGCATGGAAGCCATTTACGAGTTCGACGTCAAAGATATGCCGGTCACCGTCGCCGTCGATGCCTCCGGCACCTCGGTGCATGAGACCGGTCCGCGTGAGTGGAAGGCCCGCATTGCCGAGATCCCGGTCGTTCCGGTCTGAGGCATTGCGTTGCCCGGGCCGGTTTAGGCCGGCTCGATAGGCTGGCCCGCGCAGCGGGCCAGCAATTGCTCCAGGCTGCCTTGCTCCAGGCGCAGCGCGGGGGCAAGGTCCTTCAGCGGCCGAAGCACAAACGCCCGTTCGTGCATGCGCGGATGCGGCACAGTCAGGGTCGGCGTATCGATGCGTTCGTCGCCGTACAGCAAAAGATCCAGATCCAGAGTCCGGGGCGCATTCCGGTAAGGGCGTTCGCGGCCGTGTTCGAGTTCCAGGCGTTGCAAGGCCCCCAGCAGGGCGTGCGGCTCGAGCGTGGTTTCGATGCGGGCGACCCCGTTCAGGTAGTCGGGCCCGCCCGAATCGATGGGGGCGCTGCGGTACAGCGGTGAGATTTGGAGGCTCCGTACGCCCGGCAGGGCGGCGATTTCAGCCGCAGCCCGCTGCAGCGTGGCGTGCGTATCGCCCAGATTGGCCCCCAGGCCGATATAGGCAACAATCATGGCGGCCGTCAGTCGTTGGCAGGTGCCGCATTGCCCGGTTTGCGGCGGGGAGAGCGGCGCCGCCGGCGGCTTTTCGATGCGCCGCCCGGTGCCGACTGGTGTTCGCGTTGCCAGCCTTCGATCATGCCGGCCCGTTCGTGGGTTTCGGCATTGGCAAGGTCCATCCACCATTGCGCCTGGACGCTGTCCACCTCGTGGGCTTCAGCGCGCAACTGGAGGAAATCGACCGCGGCCCGGAACCGAGGGTGTTCCAGCATGCGCCAGATGCCCTTGGGGGTGTTCCGCTCGAAGCGTGGCTGCATGGCCCAGATTTCGCGCATGTCCGACTGGAAACGGCGCTGGATGGCGAGCGTCTGGGTCTGGCCTTCGATCACGTCGTCCGTGGCGCTCATCAACGCCTGGATGGCGGGTTCGCCGGCCTCGGTGCGTTGGTGCCAGCGCTTCTTGACGAGCTTCCAAAGCAAGGCGGCAAACAGGAAGCTGGGGCTGATGCTGCGGCCCGAGCGCACGCGCGCATCGGTGCGTTCCAGGGCCAGGGCGACGAATTGCTCCCCGCCGTTTTCCTCGTAGATGATGTCGATGAGCGGCAGTAGCCCCTTGTGCAGACCGGCCTCGCGCAGCTTGCTCAGGCAATCCATGGCATGGCCGCAGGTCAGCAGTTTGAGCATTTCGTCGAACAGGCGCGACGACGGCACGTTCTTGATGAGGGGAGCCAGTCGCTGAATGGGATCGCGCGTGGCCGGATCGATCTGGGCATTGAGCTTGGCCGCAAAGCGCACGGCGCGCAGCATGCGGACCGGATCCTCGCGGTAGCGCGTTTCGGGGTCGCCGATCATGCGCACGATGCGCTGCTTGAGGTCGGGCACACCGTTGTGGAAATCGATGACCTCTTCCTTGATGGGGTCGTAGTACAGCGCATTGAGGGTGAAATCCCGGCGCGCCGCATCCTGTTCGTGCGTGCCGAACAGGTTGTCGCGCAGGATGCGCCCGTGTTCATCGGTTTCCTGGTCGTCGGATGCCGGTGCGCGGAATGTGGAGGTCTCGATGATCTCTTGTCCGAACACGACATGAACCAGCCGGAAGCGGCGGCCGATGATGCGGGCGCGCCGGAAAAGCGGACGGATCTGTTCGGGGGTTGCGTTGGTGGCGACGTCGAAATCCTTGGGTTCGAGCCCGACGATCAGGTCGCGCACCGCGCCGCCCACGATGTAGGCTTCAAAGCCGTGCTGATGGAGCACCTCGCAGACTTTGATCGCATGCCGCGACACATTGCGCCGGTCGATACCGTGTTTTTCGCGCGTGAATCGTTGCGGCCCCTGGGCCGGCGCCGCGAACAGGCGATTGACGAATTTTTTTATTGTGGAGGTGAGCATCTGCGTATTTTAGGGCTTTGTTCAGGACTTTGCGTCGTACATGTCCGAGAATATTTCAAGGATCGGCCAGCCTTTTTTCTCCGCATGGGCCCGCAGGATCGGGCTGGGGTTGGTGGCGATGGGGTGGGTGACGACTTCCAGCAAGGGAATGTCGTTGGGCGAGTCGCTGTAGAAATAGGATTCCTCAAAGCTGTCGAGCGTGAGTTCCAGTGTGCTCAGCCAGGCGCGGACGCGTGCGACTTTGCCTTCCTTGAAGGCGGGGATGCCCCGGATGCTGCCGGTGTAGCGGCCGTTGCGGTAGTCCGGCACCGTGGCGATGAGGTGCGGCACGCCGAATGCGCGGGCGATCGGCGCCGTGACGAACTCATTGGTGGCCGTCACGATCGCGCACAGATCGCCGCGACCCAGATGGTGGTGCACGAGATCCAGGGCTGCCCGCCGGATGCCGGGGCGGATCACTTCGCGCATGAACTGCTCATGCCATTCCGCCAGCTGGACGCTGTCGGCGCGTGCCAGCAGGCCAAGCATGAACTCGGCGGCCTGCTCGGCGGTCAGGTCGCCGGCGTTGTAGCGTTCCATCAATTCGTCATTGCGCCGCCGCGCTTCTTCGGGGTTTCCGGCGCGTCCCGTGCGTGCAAGCCAATCGGCCCATTGGTAGTCGCTGTCCAAAGGCAGCAGGGTATGGTCGAGGTCGAACAGGGCCAGGCGATTTACTGCGGTCATGGTTCTCGGTGTGATCAGGGCCGGCTCGAGGCCAGCAGGTCTTTCAAAAGAGGTAGCGTGATGGCCCGGTGCCGTTCCAGGGAATAGCGGTCCAGCGCATCGAGCAGGGCGGTCAGCCGGCCCATGTCGCGCGCATGGTGCGTGAGGATCCAGGTGATGACTTCGGGCGAAAGTTGAAGGCCGCGCTCGTCCGCTTGGGTCTTGAGCGCCTGGGCGCGTTCCTGGTCTGACAACTGCTCGAGGCGGAAGACCAGATCCCAGCCAAGGCGGGTACGGAGGTCTTCCCGGACGGGCATGGTCATGGGGGCCCGGTCGCCGGCCACCAGCAGGGCGAAGGCATGGGCGCTCGAGGCGGCTTCCCTCCAACGATTGTACAGGGCGAACAGGGCGGCCTGGCCGTCGGGGTCGAGCCGGTGGGTATCGTCGATCGAGATATAGCGCTGTGCGATGGTGTCGGCGTTCGCCAGCGCCAGGAGCGTCGCCGGCGAGGTGTCGGGACCAAAATAGATGCTGTCCGCAGAGCAGGCCCTGGCCTTGAGCAGGTGGCTGCGCCCTGCGCCCTCCGAGCCCCACAAGTAGATGGCACGGCCGGGTTGCAGGTTCCTGACCGCGTCGAGTGCGACGTGGTTGTCTCCCACTACGAAGTTGTCCAGTGTCGGGGCGGGAGGGGGGAGCAGGTCAAGAAGCAGTTGCCGGGTCATTGGGGGCGGTAAAAAGCGTAAAATGCGCCTTGTACATTTGATTCAACACGCAATTCTTACACATCCCACGGCTTTTCTCATGACAATCAAAAATTCCGGCTCCCTGACTTACCGCGATGCAGGGGTTGACATCGATGCAGGCGATGCCCTGGTCGACCGCATCAAGCCCCTGGCCGCCAAGACCCTGCGCGAGGGTGTGATGGCGGGGATCGGCGGCTTTGGGGCGTTGTTCGAAGTCCCCAAGCGCTACAAGGAGCCGGTGCTCGTATCGGGTACCGATGGCGTGGGCACCAAGTTGCGCCTGGCCTTCGAGTGGCAGCGCCACGATACCGTGGGCATCGATCTGGTCGCAATGAGCGTCAATGACATTCTGGTGCAGGGCGCCGAGCCGCTCTTTTTCCTGGATTATTTCGCCTGCGGCAAGTTGTCGGTCGATACCGCGGCCAGCGTGGTGGGCGGAATCGCCAAAGGCTGCGAGCTGGCCAACTGTGCGCTGATCGGCGGCGAGACCGCCGAAATGCCCGGCATGTATCCGGAAGGCGAATACGACCTGGCCGGCTTTGCCGTCGGCGCTGTCGAGAAGTCCCGCATCATCGATGGCAAGTCCATTGCGGCAGGCGATGTGGTGCTCGGCCTGGCTTCGAGCGGGGCGCATTCCAACGGGTTTTCGCTGATCCGCAAGATCATCGAGCGGGCCGGAGCCCGTCCCGATCAGGATCTCGGCGGCCGTCCGCTGGGCGATGTCGTCATGGCCCCGACCCGTATCTATGTGCGTTCCGTGCTGGCCGCCCTGCAGGCCCACGGCACCGATATCAAGGGCTTGGCCCACATCACCGGTGGTGGTTTGCTCGATAACGTGCCCCGCATTCTGCAGCCCGGCCTGACCGCCCGCCTGCAGCGCGATGCCTGGACCATGCCGGAACTGTTCACCTGGCTGCAACGGGAAGGCGGCGTGGCAGACGATGAAATGCATCGCGTCTTCAACTGCGGCATCGGCATGGTCATCGTTGTGCCGGCCGACAAGGCGCAGGCTGTTTCCGAGACTCTCTCGGCGCATGGCGAGCAGGTCTGCCAATTGGGCACGATCGTTCCCCAGGAAAACGGCATGCCCCAGACCATCGTCGTCTGACCGAGTCGTCTTTGCCCGAAGTGGATGCCCGCTTTCGCGGGCATGACGAACTTCTCGTCATCTGCGCGAAAGTGGAGAACCACGTTTCGCCCTGACTGTCCTTTCAGCTGTGAGGGTTCTGGTAGAAGCCCGCGGCCAGGTCCACCACCTGGCCGGCGACATCCGGCGCGAGGCAGTCGATCACCTGACGCGAAGGCTGCGCCCTGAGCCAGGTGATCTGGCGTTTTGCCAGTTGGCGGGTGGCGGCAATGGCCTGTTCGACCGCCGTTTCCAGTACAACCTCCCCGTCCAGATAACTCCAGATCTGTCGATATCCTACGCAACGCACCGACGGCAGGCCCGGGTGCAGGTCGCCGCGCGCATGCAGCGTACGCACCTCTTCGACCAGGCCCATTTCGAGCATCTGCCGATAGCGCAGCGCAATACGTGAGTGCAGCGCCAGCCGGTCCGACGGTTCCAGGCTGATGGTGATGAATTCCAGGCCATCGTTGCGCTCCTGGCGCGCGGCGGCCAGCAGTGTCGACATGGGCTTGCCGGTGATCCGGTAGATTTCCAGGGCGCGTTGGATGCGTTGGCTGTCCTGGGGGGCGAGGCGCGCGGCGGTCAGCGGGTCGAAGTTCGCCAGCCGGGCATGCATGGCCGGCCAGCCCAGGCGTTCGGCCTCGCGTTCGATTTCCGCCCGTATGGCGGCATCGGCCTGAGGAAGATCGTTCAGGCCTTCACGCAGCGCCTTGTAGTACATCATGGTGCCGCCGCACAGCAGCGGCTGGCGCCCTTGGCGGCGGATCTCCGCGATCAGACGCAATGCGTCGTCGTGAAAGGCTGCCGCCGAATAGCTCTGCACGGGATCGCGGATGTCCAGCAAGTGCTGCGGCACGTAGCGCCGTTCTTCCGGGCTCGGCTTGGCGGTTCCGATGTCCATGCCCCGATAGATGGTGGCCGAGTCGACGTTGATGATCTCGATGGGCCATCGGGCGGCCAGCGCCAGGGTGGAGGCGGTCTTGCCGGCAGCGGTCGGTCCGGCGATGCAGAGGACGGGAAACTTCATTGGCCGCGCATGAAAAGCCGATCCAGTTCGCTCATGGGCCACTGAATCCAGGTGGGGCGCCCGTGGTTGCACTGGTCGGCGCGTTCGGTTTGCTCCATGCGGCGCAGCAGCGCGTTCATCTCGTCGAGCGTGAGGCGGCGGTTGGCGCGAACCGAGCCGTGGCAGGCCATCGTCGAGAGCAGCTCGTTGCGCTGCTCGGTCAGCCGCGAGGAACTGCCGACAGCCGCCAGGTCGCGCAGAACGTCGCGAGCCAGGGATTCGATGTCCCCTTGGGCCAGCAAGGTCGGCACGGCACGCACCATCAGCGACGCCGGTCCCGCCGGCTTCAACACCAGGCCCAGCTCATCCAGTGCGGCTTCGCACTCTTCGACCAGGCCGACTTCTTTTTCGCTGGCATTGAACACCACCGGGACCAGCAGATCTTGTCGCGGCAGATGGCGGGCATCCAGGGCTGTCTTGAGCTGTTCGTAGAGCACGCGCTCGTGCGCGGCATGCATGTCGACCAGCACCAGCCCCTGACGGTTCTGCGCCAGAATGTAGATCCCGTGAAGTTGACCCAGTGCCATGCCCAGCGGGAATTGCTCGTCCTCGGGCAGGCGGGGCGTGGTGGCGGCAGGCGCGGCGCCTGGCGTCGAAGGGGGATCCAGCGGACGATACAGATCTTGCCAACGCGTCGCGGTGGCGGCGTCGCGCAGATTGAATGTCTGCTGGGTTTGCGCGACGGGGCGCCACGAGGCTGGGCCTGACGCTGCGCCCGCTGTCGGTTGATGTGGCGTCGGGTCGGCCAGCGGGGGCGTTGCAATCACTGTCTGGGCTTCGGCCTGAGGCGGAGCGTCGGGGGCAAGGGCTTGCCCGCCGGCCACAGCAAGAGATTCTGTCAGCGCCTGAGCCACGAAGCGGTGCACCGCGCCGCTATCGCGAAAACGTACTTCATGCTTGGCCGGGTGTACGTTGACGTCGACCATCGAAGGGTCGATATCCAGAAACAGGACGTAGGCGGCTTGCCGGTCGCCATGCAATACATCCGCATAGGCCTGGCGTATCGCGTGCGATACCGTGCGGTCCTTGATGTATCGTCCGTTCACGTACAGGTATTGGCGATCGGCCCGCGCTCGGGCGTGGGCGGGGCGGGTGATCATCCCCTGGATCGTCACCAGCCCATGGTCGCGGTGTACCGGCAGCGCCTGCTTGACGAAGTCCGCGCCGAGCACGTCCAGGATGCGTTGCGCCGTGTCGCCGGCACGCCAGTGCCGTTGGGGCTTGTCGTTGTGGAACAGGCGAAAGCCGATGGCGGGCTGGGCGAGGGCGATGCGCTCGAGCGCGTCGATGCAATGACCGTATTCGGTGGCTTCCGACCGCAGGAATTTGCGGCGGGCCGGGACGTCATTGAACAGTTGGCGCACATCGATGGTGGTGCCTGTCGGACCCGAAGCGGCGATCGGGGCCGGGTCGCGCTGGGCGGTGAGTTGCCATGCATGGGGCGCGTCGCTGGTGCGCGAAGTGATGGTCAGCCGCGCAACCGATGCGATGGAAGCCAGCGCTTCCCCGCGAAAACCCATCGATGCGACCGACTCCAGCTCGTCGAGTGAGCGGATCTTGCTTGTTGCGTGGCGTGCGAGTGCCAGGGGGATTTCCTCGGCGGGAATTCCGTGCCCGTCGTCGCTGACCGCAATGCGGCGTATGCCTCCGCCGTCCAGCCGCACTTCGATGGCGCGGGCGCCGGCATCGATGGCGTTCTCCAGGATTTCCTTGAGAACGGATGCGGGACGCTCGATGACCTCACCGGCCGCAATCTGGCTGATGAGCAGGTCTGGCAAAGGGGCGATGCTTCGGCGTTCGGACATTGCTGCGCGGGATGGACTGGATGGAGAGGGTGTTTCTGATGGCTGGCGAGCCCCGGATACCATTTTAACGGTTCGGTTACCGGTCGAGGGACTGGGCGACGAGGCTTGCGCTATAGTTCCGAATCAGATCAATGGAAACTTTTTGGAACGCTTGCCCATCATGCCTGAAATCATGAACATGATCCTCCACATCGATCAGTATATGGGGATGTGGGTCGCCCAGTATGGGGAGTGGATTTATCTGGTTCTGTTCCTGATCATCTTTGGCGAGACGGGCCTTGTGGTGCTGCCTTTCCTGCCGGGTGATTCGCTTTTGTTCATTGCCGGCGCATTGGGTGCGACGGGGGCTCTGAACCCCGTGCTTCTGTCCCTGCTGCTGATTGCGGCGGCGGTGCTGGGCAATACCGTCAATTACCATGTCGGACGGTTCATCGGGCCCAAGGTCTTTTCCAGCCATGTCCGCTTCCTGGATCAGAAGGCGTTGCTGAGGACGCATGCCTTCTATGAACGCCATGGCGGCAAGACGATTCTTCTGTCGCGATTTCTGCCCATTTTCCGCACATTTGCGCCGTTCGTGGCGGGTGTGGGCGGCATGAGCGTGGTCCGCTTCCAGTTTTTCAACTTCACGGGCGCCTTCGTCTGGGTGGCCGGTCTGGTCACGCTGGGTTACTTCTTCGGCAATGTGCCCATCATCAAAGAGCACCTGAACACGATCGCCCTGGTCGGCGTCAGCGCCGCCGTCGTGCCGGTCGCCTTGGGCGGTCTTTGGAAGCTCGTCAGGAAAGCCAGGGCCTGACACGCCCTGGGTGCGGATCAGGCCCGTCGCGCCAGGGCAGGGCTGCTGGCGAAATAGTCGTTGATGCCATTGAGCATGGCGCGGGCGATGCGTTCCTGATGTTCGAGCGACCGCAGCAGGCGTTCTTCCTCGGGATTGCTGATGAAGGCCGTTTCGACAAGGATGGATGGAATGTCGGGGGCCTTGAGCACCGCAAAACCGGCGCGTTCCACCTTGTTCTTATGAAGCTGGTTGATTTTGCCGATTTCGCCGAGCACCCGGCCGCCGACGCGCATGGCATCGTTGATCTGGGCGCCCGTGGACAAATCCAGCAGCACCTGGGCGACCTGCCGGTTATGCGAGCCAAGATTGATGCCGCCGATGAGGTCGGCATCGTTTTCCTTCTGGGCCATCCACCGGGCCGCGGCGCTGCTTGCGCCATTCTGCGATAGCGCAAAGACCGAAGAGCCGCGGGCGCTGGGCTTGATCCAGGCGTCCGCGTGAATGGATATGAACAAATCGGCCTTGACCCGGCGCGCTTTCTGGACTCGGACCTGCAGCGGGACGAAATAATCGCCATCCCGGGTCAGGTAGGCGCGCATATTAGGCTGGGCGTCGATCATTTTCTTGAGTCGGCGGGCGATGCTCAGGACGATGTCTTTCTCGCGCGTGCCGTTCCGGCCGATTGCGCCCGGGTCTTCGCCTCCGTGGCCCGGATCGAGGGCGATCAGGATGGGGCGGTTGCCGCGTGGCGTGGGCGCCAGCGGCGTGACGTCGGGCTCGGGTTCGGGTTTGCGCGTCGCCACCGGGGGCGGCAGGGTTTGACCCTGGACCGATGGAATGGGCGCTTGATCCGGCGCGTTCTGAGCCAGATTTTCGAGCACCTCGGCCAGCGGGTCGTGGTCGACGTTGTTGTTCATGATCGCCAGGAGCGGATCTTGTGCGATCTTGGGGTAAAGATCCAGCACCAGGCGGTATTTGTATTCCCCGACAGGTTTCAGGGTGAAGACCTGGGGGGCGATCGCCTGCTTGAGGTCGAAGACCAGGCGGATGACGTCCGGGCGGTTTTGCGCAACGCGTACCGATGCGATGTAGGGGTCGTTGGGCTTGACCTTGGAAATCAAGTCGTTGATGGCCTTGTTGATGGTCAGGCCATTGATGTCCACCACCAGCCGGTTCGGGTTCTCGAGCGTGAAATGCTCGGCCTTCAGTTCGGTGTCCAGTTCCAGCGTGACCCGCGTGTATTCGTCAGCCGGCCAGGTTCGCACGGCAAGAATTGTGCCGGCATGGGCCAGGCGCGGGAGAACAGGCAACAGGAAAAGAGTCGTTGCGCTGGCGATCAGGCGCCGCCGTGCCCGTCCTTGCTCGGAGATCCCCTCAGGGGTAGCACAATTGAGGTCAGCCATGATTTTCCTTTGTTGCTGTAGGCAGTGAGATGTGCCTGCCGGCCTGCGTTCGCGTAATTCAGGTGTATGTCGAGATCAGGAGGGGGGAGCGAATCCCCGGCCTGTTCGGGCCATTCGATCAAAACAATGGCTTCTTTCTGCAAAATATCGCGAAATCCTGCATCAATCCATTCTCTTGGGTCGCTAAGCCTATAAAAATCAAGATGATACAAGTATAAGTTAGAAAGTTTATAGGATTCAAGTAGTGCGTAGCTCGGACTCTTGATCCGGCCGGTCACGCCACAGGCCCGCAGGAAGGCCCGGGCGAAGCTGGTTTTTCCTGCACCGAGCTCTCCGCGCAGATGGATGCGGCCGCCCGGCGCTTGCCCGCTATAAGCGGGATGTGTCGCCGTCAACATGGGGGCCAGTTGCCCGGCCAGTGCGATTGTCTCGTCTTCATCGGCGAGATATACGTCAATTTCGCGCAATTGTTTAGTTTCTGGCATGGGAGGCTCAATGTATCCAGTGGGTGCCGACAAGAATCCATAAAGGAATGGTCACCGCCGAAAGAACGGTGCCAACGGACATGGTCAGGGCGGTCAGCGCCCCGTTGCCCCCCATGCGCGCAGCCAGGACGTGTGCCGCGGAGGCGGTGGGCAATGCGCCAAAAAGCAACAGTATGAGGCGCTGATCGGGGGGCAGGTCAAGCAGCGCGCCGACTCCGAGGGCGGCCAGTGGCACCGCCAGGAGGCGTACCGCCAGCATCCATGACATCAATCCCGTGGACTGACGCGCACCGGTCAGCGACAGTGTCGCTCCGACGCAGAGCAGGCCCAGGCCAATGGCGCTGGCCGCCAGATGCTTGAGCGTGCCTTGGACCACGGCGGGCACGGGGGTGCCGGTCAGGTTGACAGCCAGGGCCAGCAATGTTGCCAGCACAAACGGATTGCGGCTGATTTCCTTGAGGAACCCGTGCTTGCCGCGTCGGGCGAGGGCGTGCACGGCAGCGATGTTCGCCACGGGTATGGCAAAGCCCACGATCACGGCCATCAAAGTTTGTCCTGCGCCGCCCGCCAGGCCGCCCGCAATGGACAGCCCGATATAGGTGTTGAAGCGGAATCCGCACTGTGCAACGGAGCCGTGATCACGGCTGTCAGGGCGCAGGATGGGAACCGCCAGCCAGGACAGGCCAACGGCAATCGCCATCAAGGCCAGCGTGGCCTGGATCAGGCCGGATGCCTGTGCGAGGTTTCCCGGGGCTTGTGTGATCGAGTGGAAAAGCAGGGCCGGGAACAAGACGAAATAGATCAGCTTTTCGGCGTTATTGAAGAACTCCCGAGGGAACCGGAACCTGTGCAGCAAAAGCCATCCCAGCGCAATCAGCAGAAAATCGGGCAGGACGAGCAATAGTACGGTCATGAGAGGAAGGGGAGGCTAGCCAGCGCCGGCGGCGATCTGAGGAAACCGCCTCGGCGAGAAAATCAGACGAGTGAGGGAATTTGCTGCTATCTTTGCACTTCAGGGGGCGCCGCCCCGGCAGGGTAGGCGCTGCTTGACCGGTGATTATATTGTTTCAGGAGAGGACATTCATGGCTACATTCAATGGCAAGATTGCGACCCTGACAGTAGGCTGTGTCATGGCGCTGGGCATGGGCACGGCCCAGGCGGCAGACTACCCCAACCAACCGATACGCGTGATCGTGCCTTTCGCGCCGGGGGGGTCGACCGACATCGTTGCCCGCATCGTGACGCAACAGATGAGCAAAATCATGGGCACGCCGTTCGTCGTCGAGAACAAGGGCGGCGCAGGCGGCGCGATCGGGGCCCAGGAAGCGGCCCGCGCCAAGCCGGATGGCTACACGCTGTCCATCGCAACGGTGTCGACGCTGGCCGTCAATCCTGCTTGCCGCCCGAAAGATCTGCCTTACAAGCCCCTTGAAGACTTCATGGCCGTGACGAACTTCGCCAACGTGCCCAACGTCATCGAGGTCAACCCCAAATTCCCTGCCAAGGACTTCAAGGAGTTCGTCAAAGTCCTGAAAGCCAATCCCGGCAAGTATTCCTATGGCAGCTCCGGCACGTGCGGCGTCCTGCATTTGTTCGGTGAGGCCTTCAAGATGGCGACGGGTACGGATATCGTGCACGTTCCTTATAAAGGTTCGGGTCCTGCCGTCGCGGATGCCGTTGGCGGCCAGGTGGAAATCCTCTTTGACAACCTGCCCTCGTCGATTGGCCAGATCGATGCCGGAAAACTCAAGCCCATGGCCGTGGCATGGCCCGAGCGCCTGAAGGCGCTGCCCAACGTGCCGACCTTGGCCGAAGAAGGCTATCCGCAGTTGAACCAGCCCGCCTGGTATGGTTTGTTGGCCCCCAAGGGCACGCCGGAATCGGTCATCAAGACCTTGCATGCCGCGGCGGTCGAGGCATTGAAAGATCCCGACGTCCTCAAGGCGCTCGAAAAACAAGGCGCCGCACCGTCGGGCAACACGCCTGCCGAGTTCGCCAAAGAGATCAAGGAACAGTACGACTGGGCCCACGAGGTCGTCGCCAAGAGCAATATCAAGCTCGAGTAAGCGTTCGCGGCGTCACCTGTTCTTTTGCCCTCCAGGACTATAATTTTCTTGCGGATATGAGGCGAATGCTTCATCCGCAAGGTGGGGGCGGGTTCCCGCCCCAGCCTCCACCCCTGGCAAGAGTGGGATCACAGGAGGCGCCATGTCACGCAAATACATAGACTGTCGCGAATTTCCGAGCGAAACGCATTGCTCGATCGCCATATCGGCGGATACGGAAGAGGAGTTGTTGAAAGTCGCCGTGCAGCACGCGGTTGCGGTGCACGGGCACACGGACACACCCGAGCTGCGCGAGCAGGTGAAGCAGTGCATCAAGGAAGGCCATCCGGCTGATTGATTTTCCTGCGTTGCGCCCGCCATGGGGGCGGGGTGTGTCGGCAGGGGACTGAATCGCCGAGTCCTGATAAAATGCCTGGCTTTCGGTCTCCGTAGTTAAATGGATATAACTTTCCCCTCCTAAGGGAAGATTACAGGTTCGATTCCTGTCGGAGACGCCAGATCACGGTCGAAGGCCGCTGACGCAAGTCGATCAACCCGCATGCTTACCGGCATTGCGGGTTTTTTGTTTCTGTCATCGATAGCCCGATTAATTTTTTGCCTGGAAAAAATCTCGAGATAATTTGTTGACCTCGATAATTATCCTTTTTATCATGAAAAAGTCCGCGGCCAGCGATGCTGTACGAGGCGAGAAGTAAAAGAATGAAAAATCGATAAACAAAGATAACGAGGTAGACAAAATGAACCGTTTCATCCGCCGCAACTGGTTATTCGCCGTTGTCGGCATCGCAGCAGGTTTGGCCACAAGCGGGTCGTGGGCGCAGGCCAGCGATTATCCGAATCGTCCGATCAGACTGATTGTCCCGTTTGCGGCGGGTGGCGCGATCGATGCCACGGCGCGTCCCATTGCCGACGCGGTCGGCCGGGAACTTGGTCAGCAGGTGGTGGTTGAGAACCGTCCCGGCGCAGGGGGCAATATCGGTGCTGCGCTGGTTGCCCGATCGGCGGCGGATGGCTATACGCTGCTGGTGGGTACGTCGGCAACCCACGGCGCCAATTCTGCGCTGTCATCCAGTCCGGGTTATGACCCGATCGCCGATTTCGAGCCATTGACCTTTCTGGGCGCGGTGCCCAATGTGCTGGTTGTGAATGCAGAGCATGGGCCTGGTTCGCTCGAGGCCTTGGTTTCGGATGCGCGCCGCAATCCCGGCAAATTGACGTATGGTTCGGCGGGCCCGGGAACTCCGATGCATGTGGGGGGTGTGCAGTTCGAGCGGGCTGCCAAGGTGGATCTGGTCCATGTGCCTTACAAGGGCGGCGCGCCGGCCGCGGTGGATCTGATGGGCAATAACATCACAATGATGTTCGTCGGCGTGTCGGTGGTGCTCCCGAACATCAGCGCCGGCAAGCTCCGGGCCTTTGCGGTTGCCGCGCCCCAGCGTCATTTCGCGTTGCCGGATGTGCCGACCTTCGCCGAACTAGGCATGCCCTCTGTCGACGCGTCCGCATGGGCCGGCGCATTTGCGCCGCGTGGCACCCCGGCGCCTGTCGTGCAAAAACTGAACGCGGCGTTTTCCCGAGCATTGCAGGACAAGGCGGTCATGGACGCGCTGCGCGCCAATGGCGTTCAGATTCGCCCCATGCAGGGGGAGACATTCAGGTCTTTTGTCGCGTCCGAAGTGGAGCGCTGGGGGCAGGTGATCCGCGAAACCAAGGTGGCGGCCGGGTAGGTCATCTTCGCGGTGTCATGGCCTGACGCGGATCGTCAACGCGCGTCAGGCACAAGGGGGCAGGGATTTATCCCTGCCCCCTTGGCTTGGTTCCGTGGGTCGCAGATTGTCCTGCGTCAGGAACCTTCGGGCATGGCCGAGGAGTGATGGCTGGTGATGAGCCAGGTCTTGCCGTCCCACTTGTAGGTGTAGGTGTAGCGCGCCTTGACCTGGTTTCCCGTGCGGGCGAACGAGAACGTATACAGGCCGGCGTCCACTGCCGTATTGCAGCCGATCTGGATCACGCGGAAATCGATCTTGCCGTTGGGGCGGTTTTCGAGGAAGTGGTGGAAGTAGTCTTCTTTCTCTGCTGGGGTCAAGCGTGGTTGATTCGAGACGGTGGGCAGCAGGATGGACTGTGTGGCGTAGTTGGCAACCACCTGACGAGGATCGCCGCTTTGCAGCGATTGGTTCCACCGGTCGAAGAGGGCGGCGATTTCCTGGTCGGTTGCCGGCTTGCACACTTGCGCTGCGGCTTGGGCGGGCATGGACCCTGACTGCGGCGCAGTGCAGCCGCTCACGGCGATCAGTGCGATGATGGAGGCGGTAAGGGCAGCTTTCCGTTGCATGGGCATCCTTAATGAAAGATTGAGGGTGCCCAAGTTGTAACCTTTTGTTGCGTCAATGGCAATCAGGGACTGTCTGGTCCAGGTAGACCTCAAAGGCGATGTCGCGGACACGCTGGGTGTTCAGGGTGCTCAGATAAGCGTTGGTTTTCCACGCCTTGGCCAGCTCGCGCGCGGCCGCAACGGGCTCGGCGGCGTCGGCGGGCAAGACGAAAGCCAGGCGAGAGGCCTCATCCGACGTGAGGTTGGCCGAGAATTTCTTCCATTCGGGCAGCTTGAGCAACTCTTTCAGCATGACGTCGTCGTGTACCGCGGCATCGCATCCGCCGGTGCGCAGTGCCAGCAATGAATCAGCAGGAGCTGGAAAGACTTTCTCGATTGCGCCATATTCGGCTGCGATCCGGCCGACATAGGCGCCGCCTTCGGACACGCAGACGCTGCGGCCTTTCAACTGGCTCCAGGACGTGATGTCGGTATCGGTGCGCATGATGGCCATGGGCCGGGAAACGTAGCCGGTGAAGACGATGACATCATCGCCGGTGGATTCCAGATTGCCGGGCAAACCGACCAGGGCGATACGGGGATGGGCTGCTTTGGCGCTGGCCAGAGGTTCGGCACGCAGCGTTCGATTCAGTCGCGCGGCAAGCTGGCTCGCCAGGACGCCATCGATGTCTTCGGGGGTGCGGACTTTCGAGCCGCCTTTGAAAGGCGGCTCGACATAGCGCATTGCCACCGTCACGGTCTGGCCGGTGGTCTCCGCGGCGTGGACGGCGGCAAGGGCGAGGCCCGTCCCGCACAGCGCGAGGGCGACGCGAAGAGCGAGCGACGGATGGCGGGTCGACCGGTTGCTCATGGGATCAGACGTATTGATAACGCAGCACACGCCGCTTCAGGTTTTCCAGGATGACGAGATCGATCAGCGTCGCCAGAATCGCGATGGTGAGAATGTTGGACATCACACCGACCATGTCGGCGGTTTCCCCGGCGTAAGCCAGGGTGCGTCCCAGGCCCTTGCCGAAGCCGATCAGCATTTCGGCGGAGATCAGGGCCCGCCAGGCATTGCCGAAGGCCAGTTGGGCGCCCGTGATCAGCTCAGGCATGACGGCGGGCAGATAGACCCGCCGCAGCATGTCCCAGGGGCTCGCACCCATGACTTTGGCGGCCGAGACATGGACGTTGAGTACGCTCTCGGTGGCGTTCATCACGGAAAGGGCTGCCGGGAAAAAGGCCGACAGCGCGATGACCACGATGATGGGCAGGTTGCCGAAACCCATCATGATCAGGAACAAGGGCACCCAGGCGATCGACGGGATCGATTGCAGGATGATGATGGCCGACTTCAGGACTTCGCGGAAGAAGAACAGCAGTCCACCCAGCAGTCCGAAACCGATGCCGAAGACCAGGGCGGCGGCATAGCCGAATCCAAGACGGGTCAGGCTGCCGGAGAGCGCCGCATGGAAGTCGCCCGAGAGCAGGTCGTTCCAGAGGCGGGCCAGCACGGCGGGCACCCCTGGCATGAGGAAGTCGGGCAGTGTCCAGGCGGCAAACTGCCACAGCAGCAGGATAGCCGCGATGGCGATGGCCATTGCAAGTTTCTTTCGGAAGCCGGTGATTCGAGGTAGGGTGCTCATGCGTCGTCAAAATGCATGATGGCCGGCGATGTCCGGCCATCAAAGATAAGGTTATGAGGGGTGTCGAATTTTACAGATTGCGCGCCTTTTGCCACTCCAGGTCCAAGATGCTCTTCACCTCGAAGGGCTTGCCGTCGCGCGTTTTCAGCGAGCCTTGCTCCTGCATGATGTCGGCGATTTCCTGCATGCGGGCCATTTCCTTGTCAGTCAGCTTGGCGCTGAACGTCTGGCTCTTGATGGCGTCGCGAATCACATCCTCACGCGGCACATCGCCGTGCTTGAGCGTCTTGATGGTGGGCTCGGCCACGAAGTATGAGGCGATGAGCTTGGCGCCGTCTTCCGGCTTTTTCTGCAGAAGTTCGATGGCGTCGCGCTGGGCATCGAGCGATTTCCAGACGTCATCCTTGCGCTTTTTCAGCGTATCGCCTGACGTGATCACCACCATGCAGGGGAAGGGCCAGACTTCGCCGATCTCGTAGATCTGCTTGACCGGAGCGACCAGTTGCGCGATGCGGGCCTGGGGTTCGAACAGGAAGGCGGCATTGACGCGATTGCCCACCAGCGACTGAACGGCCACCTGCGGACTCACGCCCATGATATTGACGTCCTCTGTCTTGAGGCCGGCATTCTTGAGGACGACGCCACGCAGCACCACGTCGGCCGTGCTGCCTTCCTTTTGCGAGGCCAGCGTGCGGCCCTTGAGGTCGGCGACGGTATTGATGTTGGCGTCTTCGCGGGCCAGGATGGCGTGATAGCCATGCTGCGCGCCACCGACGACTTTCAGGTCGGCGCCTTTGGACGACCACGACGCCGCATTGGTGAAGCCCAATACGCCCGTGTCGAGCTGGCCGCCGACAATGGCCTTGATCAGGTCGGTGCCGGACTGGAACTCAACCAGTTCGACATCCAGGCCGTGTTTCTTGTAGAAGCCGCCCTCATAGGCTGCGATGGCCTGTGCGTCATCCATGACGCGCAGGTAGCCGACACGGAATTTGTCGGCGGCGGAGGCCTGGGCCGCCACAGCCAGGGCTGCTGTGGCGAGCAGGGGGGCGATCAAACGGGAGAACTTCATGCTTCAACTTCCTCTAGCAATGCGATGTCGTCTTCTTTTTCGGCGTGGATGCCGAGCAGGCCCAGGATCTCGCGACGCATCGATGCGAACTCCGAGAGGTCATGGGTCTTTTCATGGTGAGTCAGGTTGAACTCTTTGAGTACCGTTGCCGGACGCGAGCTGAACACCAGGATGCGATCGGCCAGGAATAGGGCTTCGTCGACGTCGTGGGTCACCAGCAGCACGGTAGGGCTGTTTTCCCGGATCAGGTCGCGCAGCGCATCCTGCAGTGTCATGCGGGTCAGGGCGTCCAGCGCACCAAAGGGCTCGTCGAGCAGCAGTGCCTTGGGGTGGGATATGAAAGCGCGGGCCAGCGCCGCGCGCTGCCGCATGCCTCCCGACACCTGGTGCGGGTAATAGTTCTCGAAGCCTTTGAGATTGACTTTTTCCAGCCATTCGCCAGCCTGAGCCAAGGCCTTCTGCTTGTCCACCTTCTGGAACTCCAGGGCCAGCGCAACGTTCTGCGCCAGGGTCAGCCACGGGTAGAGCGCATTCTCCTGAAACATCAGGGTGCGTTCGGGGCTTGGGCCGCGAACGGGGGCGCCATCGACCAGCAACTGGCCTGATGTGGGCTTTTCCAGACCCGCCACGAGATGCAGCAGAGTGGATTTTCCGCAGCCGGAAGGGCCGACCAGGGCAACGAGCTCGCCGTCCTGGATGTCACGGCTGAAATTCTCGATGACGTGCAGGCCGGAGAAGCGTTTTTCTATATTTTGAAATGACAGTTTCATGGTTGTGCTGAGCGCAAACTGGTTATATGCAATGTACGGCAGCCCCAAATACAGATAAAGGATTTTTATTCTCTTTGCTTATTACCCATGGATATAAGACGGGATGGACAGGGTTTGCGGCGGTGGGCGCTGGTCGGGGCTGGCTATAATATTTCCCGGTAAGCCGTGTCCCATGCGCAACACGGCAGGAGGAACGGCCTCCCCCTCTATCGGGAAAAATGTCCGGGTCGGCCCGGCCCTGTTCGAAGGAGGGCCGCATGGCCTGGATTTATCTGACTGTCGCCGGAGTTCTCGAGGTCGTCTGGGCCTTTTACATGAAGCAATCGCAAGGCTTCACCCGCTTGTTTCCTTCCATCATCACGCTGGTCGCCATGGCAGCCAGTTTCGGCTTGCTCGCCGCTGCCATGCGATCGCTGCCGCTGGGTACGGCCTATACGATCTGGACGGGCATTGGTGCCGTCGGCGCTTTTGTGGTCGGCGTCGCGTTTCTGGGCGAGAGCATGAGCCCCATGCGCCTGCTGGCCGCGGTGCTGATCATTGCGGGGCTGGTCCTGATGAAGCTGTCGTCGGCTCAGTAGTGCGCGCGGCGATCCGGCGCCGGCCGCCTCAGTCCTTTTCCAGCGCAACGCTCACCGGCTTGGCGCTCAGTAAGGTCGTCAGCACCGAGGGTTCGATGCTGACGAGATAGCCGCGCCGGCCGCCGTTGAGGTAGATGACGGGGTAGTCGAGCAGAGAGGCTTCGACCCAGACCGGCATTTTCTTGCGTGTGGCGAATGGCGACGTGCCTCCCACCATGTAGCCCGAGTGCTTCTGCGCGGTTTCGGGCGTGCAGGGCGCGACCTTCTTGACGCCCACCTGGCGGGCCAGGTTCTTGGTCGAGACCTCGCGGTCCCCATGCATCAGGATGACCAGAGGATGTGCGTGCTCGTCTTCCATGATCAGGGTCTTGGCGACCTGATGGGGATCCACGCCAAGTTGCCGGGCGGATTCGCGGGCCCCGCCGTGGTCGACATAATCGTAGGGGTGTTCGCCGAAGGGGATGCGATGGCGGCGCAGCAACTGTGTGGCGGGGGTTTCCGAGACGTGCTTGTCTTTGGACATGGTGTGGAATCCGGAAAAAAGTCAGGCGCGGGGGTGGTGCTGGGCGTGCAAAGTCTTGAGCCGCTCCCGCGCAACATGCGTGTAGATCTGGGTGGTTGAAATGTCGGCGTGTCCCAACAGCATCTGCACGACCCGAAGGTCGGCGCCGTGGTTCAGCAAATGGGTGGCGAAGGCATGGCGCAGCACGTGCGGCGACAGGGGCGTGTGGATATCGGCCTGCAACGCATGCTTCTTGACGATGGTCCAGAATGCCTGGCGCGTCATCCCGGCGGCGCGCGCCGTCACGAACAGCACGTCGCAGCGCCGTGCGCCCAGCAGTGCGTTGCGGCTTGTTTGCATGTAGCGCTCGATCCAGAGTGCGGCTTCTGCGCCCAGAGGAACCAGTCTGTCCTTGCCTCCCTTTCCCATGTTGACCCGCAACACGCCTTCGTTCAAGTTGACGTCGAGAACGTTCAGGCCGACCAGTTCGCTGACGCGCAAGCCCGTGGCATAAAGTGTTTCCAGCATGGCCCGGTCGCGCAACCCCAGCATGGTTTGGGTGTCCGGCGCGTTCAGCAAGGCCTCGACCTGGCCTTCCGTCAGCGTTTTGGGAAATCGTGCCGGCTGCTTGGCGGCACTGAGCGTGAGGCAGGGGTCCCGCGGCACGCGCCCGTGTCTCAAAGCCCACAGGTAGTAGCGCTTGAGAGCGGCCAGGCGACGATTGGCTGTGGAGGGCCGGCTTGTGGCGTGGCAGGCGGCAAACCATTCCTGGATGTCGCCGGTTTTCACCTCATCGAGCGTCTTGACCTTTGAGGCGTCGAGCCACTTGGCGAAGGCGCTCAGGTCGCGTCGGTAGGCAGCCAGAGTGTTCTCCGCCAAGCCGTCTTCCAGCCACACGGCGTCGAGAAAAGTGTCGATGGAGGCGGTCGGTGCAAGGGCCACGATGTGCGCGAAAAAGGGTGATGTTGAGGGAGGCGTAGTTATGATAACGTCTGCGCATGAAATTCACGCCTTCGCCCGTCTCCCTCGAGCAACTGACCCAATTGCCCAGCGCGGATACGCTGGTCGTTACCGTCAACAATCGCCTGGCCCGCCGCATTCTCGCGATGTTGTCGCTGCATCTGAGCGATGCGCGGCAAGTCATCGCCTTGCCGGCCATTGTGCCGCTGACGGCCTGGCTGCAGCAGATCGGCGACGGCATTTCCTTTGTCGATGGCGCGGAACAAGCGGCGCACACGGTCGATGCCTTCGGGGCGCGCAGCCTCTGGCGCCAGGTGATTGCGCGGCAGGAGTCGGATCAGGGCCTGCTGGATCTGAATCAGGCGGCGCGGTTGGCGCACGATGCCGACCGTCTGATGTCCGAGTGGATGATCGATGTGCCTCCCGAACTCGCAACGGATGATTATCGGCGATTCGAGGCGTGGCGGCAGGCCTATCGGCAGACTCTGGCGCAGTTGGATGCCGAGGACGGCGTCCTGGGCTTCGAGCGTGTGCACGATGCCGTCGTGCAGGGCTTGTTGCCCGTCGATTTCACCAAGCTCGTCCTGTCGGGTTTCAACGAGTTTTCGCCGCGCCTTGCCAGCTTGCTGGACAGCCTGAGCGCTCGGGGCGTCGACGTGTTCGTGCTGCAGTCCGACGAACCCATGACCGGAGACGTCTCACGGGTTTTGGCCGCCGATCCCGACAGCGAATGGCGTCTGGCGGCGCAATGGGCGCGGGATCGTTTGCGCGCCGATCCCAAGGGGCGGTACGCCATCGTGGCCGCCGGGCTCGAGCAGAACGTGCCGCTGGCTCATCGCGTGTTGAGCGATGCGCTGGCCGTCAACGCAGGAGAGCCCGCCTTGCCCTACAACATGGCGGCGGCCAGGCCCTTGTCCGATTGGCCTGCGGTGCGTGCAGCGCTGGCCTGGCTGCGTTTGGCCCAGCTGTTCGCCCAGGGTCGCCGCTGCGAACCATCGTTGGCCGGTGCGGCTTTGCTGGCCGGCGGTTGTGTGGCAGACCTCGCCGAGTCGGGCGGGCGTGCCCGGGTCGATGCCCTCTGGCGCGAGAAGGGCACCCTGGAGTTGCGGCCCGAGGACTTCCTTTCCGCCGTGGAGCCTTGGGCGCCCAGGCTGGCGCAGGCCTGGCGCGACTGCATGGTGCTTGGAACGGCCCTGGATGATGCGCGGACCGACGTCTGGGCTCAGCGTTTCAGGGGTTTCCTGCAGTGTCTGGGCTTTCCTGGAGATGCAGCACTCAATAGCCATGCGTTCCAGGTTGTCGAGGCGTTCGACCGGTTGTTGGACCGATATGCCCGGCAGGCGCCCATTCTGGGGCGTCTCGGTTTCGCGCAGGCGGTTTCCTCACTGGCGCAGCTTGCGCGCGAGACGCCTTTTCAGCCTCAGAGGGATCCCGATGCGCGTCTCGAGGTGCAAGGCTTTCTGGAAGCCGAGGGCGGGCGCTGGGATGGCGTCTGGCTGCTCGGGCTGACGGATGAGGCCTTGCCCGCCGCCGCTCGTCCTAATCCGCTGATTCCCTTGTCCGTGCTGCGCAGGGTCAATGCGCCAAGGGCAACGCCGGAGCGCGAACTGCAATGGGCCCAGACGCTGTTCCAGGCCTTGTTGCGCAGCGCTCCGCGAGTCTGGGCAAGCAGCGCCCGGCAGGAAGGGGAGCGTGAGCTGCGGCCCAGCCCCTTCCTCGATGGCCTGCCGTTGGTGGAGATTGAGCAGGAAAAACGCGAGTCCAGGCCATGCCGCCTTGAGCGCCTGGTCGACGATCAGGGCCCCCCGCTACGCGCAGGGGGGCAGACACGCGGAGGGATAGGGGTGCTCGACACCCAGGCACGCAACCCTCTCTGGGCGTTCGTGAAGTACAGGCTGGGGGCGCGAGAGCTGCCCGATTATGCCGTTCTGGCCGATCAGAATGCGAGGGGCCTGTTTCTACATGGCGCTCTGGAGAACGTGTTTCGCACCATAGATGGGCATGAGTCCTTGTGTGGGCTGATCGAATCGGGTGGGCTGGATGCCCTCGTCGAAGAAGCGCTGCGCAGCGCGGCGAACGAGCATCTGCAGGCCTATGGGCCAGTGCTGCGGGAACTCGAAATAGAAAGGGCCGCTGCGGTCGTGACAAGCTGGCTGGAGCTCGAGCAGGCGCGTTCGGACTATTCGATTCATGGGCTCGAGCGTGTCTACCATTGGTCCCACGGCGCGCTGGAGCTTACGCTGCGTCTGGACCGCATCGACCGATTGGCCGACGGGCGGCTGGCAGTCATCGACTACAAGACCGGCGGGGGCAACCTGGATCCGCGCCGCAACTGGTTCAGGGAGCGTCCGATCGAGCTGCAGCTGCCCTTCTATGCGGCTGTGCTGGCGGCTGAGCAGGCGCCGGTGGCCGCTCTGGCCCTGGCCCGCCTGCACGCCCGCAAGGTGGAGTTCGTGGGGCTCGCCGATGGGGAGTGCGGCATGTCGACGTTGGCCGATGTGTCCGAGATCGAGGGGGCAGGCAGCTGGAGCGAGCTCATGAGGCGATGGCGTGCGGCGATCGAAACCATGGCCCAGGAGTATGTCGATGGCGTGGCGGTCAACGACAATCTGAGAGACGATGATTTGAAGTATTGCGATGTCAGGCCTTTCCTGCGCCTGGAAGAAGAGAACGGGGCGTATGGCGATGACGAGTGAACTGCGATTGCCCAGCGATCATGCCCAACGCCGCGAGGCTCTGGATCCGCGCCAGTCCTTCCTGATCCAGGCGCCGGCCGGGTCAGGCAAGACCGAACTGCTGACCGACCGTATCCTGGCCTTGCTGGCCACGGTGAATCGTCCCGAGGAAATCGTCGCCATCACGTTCACGCGCAAGGCGGCGTCGGAAATGCATGCCAGGGTGCTGGAAAAGCTGCGCAAGGGGGACCGCTATTTCCAGGATCCTGACGTCTCTTTCCCCGAGCGCGAAAGGCACAGCATGGAGTTGGCGCGCGCGGCGGTGGCGCGCGATCGCGAGTTGGGCTGGAATCTGCTGCAGTACCCCGCGCGCCTGAGCATCCGCACGATCGATGCATTCTGCTCCTGGCTGGTGCGGGGCATGCCGTGGCTCAGCGCCATGGGCGGCCTGCCCGCCGTGACCGAGGATGCGCAAGGCCATTATGTCGCGGCGGCCAGGGCCACCCTGGCCATGGCTGACGAGTTCGATGCCTTGCGGGCATTGCTTGCCCATCTGGATGTCGATCTGAGGGCCGCAGAAGGCCTGCTCGCCCGCATGCTGGCAAGCCGCGACCAGTGGATGCCTTTGCTGGAGGAGGGCAGCGACCTGGAGCGGCTCATGAGTAATCTGGACGCCTCCATCGAGCAGGATCTGCGGGCCGTGCGCGACGTGATGCCCCTCGGTTGGGCTGAAACGCTGGCGCCTTGGGTGCGTCTTGCCGCCGCAGCGCTGCAGGCCGGCGAGGCGCCATCCTGGCTCGAGCCTTTGCTGGATTGGGATGGCCAGGCGCTGGGCGATGCGCCGGAAGACGTCGTTCGCTGGCAGGCGCTGGCCGGTCTGTTGCTGACCAACAGTAACGGCTTGCGCCGCACCGTGAACAAGAATCATGGCTTCGAGCCCAAGGCGGCGCACAAAGACGCCTTTCTCGAGTGGCTCAAGAGTTTTCATGGCAATGAGGCCTGGATAAATGCCTTGGCCAGCGTGCGCCTGCTGCCGCCTGACGGTTATCGGCCCGGGCAGCTCGCGATCCTGCACGAGTTGTTGCAGGTGTTGTGGCTCGCTTGCGCCCAGTTGCGCTTGCGGTTCGCAGAAGCCGGAGAGGTGGACTTCCTGGAAATCGCCCAGCGCGCCTTGCATGCGCTGGGGCAGGCGGATGACCCCAGCGACCTGCTGCTGAGTCTGGATGCATCCATCCGTCATTTGCTGGTCGATGAGTTTCAGGACACCAGCCAGTCCCAGATCGATTTGCTGACTCGCCTGACGTCGGGGTGGCAACCGGACGATGGGCGTACTCTTTTTCTCGTGGGCGATCCCATGCAGTCCATCTACCGCTTCCGCAAGGCGGAAGTGGGCTGGTTCTTGAAGGTGCGCGAAGAGGGGCTGGGCGAGCTGCGGCTCAAGGCGCTCTCGCTGACCAATAATTTCCGGTCGCAAGCGGGCGTGGTGGAATGGGTGAACCAGGTTTTCGGCCCCTTGTTTCCGGCCGAGGAGCATCCCGGCCTGGGGGCCATCCCCTATTCCAGGTCTGTGGCTTTCAATGGCCCCCTCGACGTGCCTGGCGTGCTGTTCCATCCCGTCTGGGTCAGAAGCCGGACCGAGCAGGATGAAGCAGAGTCCGTGGCCAGCGAGGACGTGGTCGTCGACCTCGTGAAGCAGGCGTTGGCCCGTCACCCCGACCGCCCGAAGCCGGTGGCGATCCTGGTGCGGGCCCGTTCGCATTTGGAGCAGGTGGTGTCGCGTCTTGCGCGCGAACGCATCCCTTGTCGAGCGGTCGATCTCGTGTCACTCCGGTCCCGCCAGGTCGTGGCCGATCTGACGCAATTGGCGCGAGCGTTGTCGCACCCGGCGGATCGCCTGGCGTGGCTTGCCGTGCTTCGATCGCCTTTGTGCGGCCTGCAGCTGTCGTCTTTGCATGCCTTGTTCGGCGAGCGACACCATGTGCCGCCAGCCAGCGTGCTGGCCGCCTGGACGGCGGGCGAGGGGGAAGCGGCCGACGTTCTGGATGATGACGAGGCCGGACGCCTGCGCCATGCCTGCGCGGTCTTGCTCGACGCGGGGAATGCGTCGGGCAGCATTCCATTTGCGGCCTGGCTGGAACAGTGCTGGAGACGCCTTGGGGGGCACGAGGTCTATTCCAGCGTCGAGGACATTTCCGATGCGGAGAGCTTTTTTCGCCTGGTCGAGAAAATGGCGCCCTATGGGGGGCTGAACCCGGCGGAACTCGAAGCGCAGCTCGAGAAGCTGTATGCCCAGCCGGAAGGGGCTCCCGGCGCCGTGGAGGTCATGACCATCCATAAATCCAAGGGCTTGCAGTTCGATACCGTGATCCTGATGGGGCTGCACCGCAGGCCGCGGGGCGATGTGCCGCCGCTGTTGCGTTTCGAGCAGAGCGAGGGGCGCTTGTTGCTCGGGCCGATCAAGCATCGGGCTTCCGATGATCCGGATCCCGTGTCGGCCTACCTGGAGGCTCGCGAGAAACAGCGGGCCGCCAATGAGGCGGACCGGCTTCTGTATGTCGGCGCAACGCGGGCAGTCCAGCAATTGCATCTGGTTGGCGAGCTTGCGCTCAGCGACGAAGGAAAGGTCATCCCCCCCGCGCCGACCAGCATGCTGGGTCGGCTCTGGGGGCACATGCTCCCTCCCGAGCCGCCTGGCGTTCCCGGAGCGACGGAGGCGCCGGCCGATCGGCCCCCAGTGTCTGTCCAGCGCTATCTGTGGCGCAGGCAAGCCTTGCCCTCGATGCCGGACAGGCCCGACTTGCGCAGCGAGCGGGGCATGTTCTGGCAATGGCCCGCCAAGTCGGAGGTCGATTCGGTGGCGGGTACGGTGGCGCATGCCTGGCTCGAGCGGCTCGGACGCGACGGCGCGCAAGCCTGGACAGTATCTCGCGTGGAGTCCAGCCGTCCGGCCATACGCAAGCAACTGACGCGGGCGGGTTTGTCGGATGAGGCCTCCATCGAGGCTGCAGAGTCGGTGGTGCAGACTTTGGCTGCCACGCTGTCCAGCGAGCGTGGTCGTTGGCTGCTGAGGGCGGCGAGAGCCTATCGGGAATGGTCCTTGCTGGATATCAGCGGACGGGTGTCGGTGATCGACCTGGCCATTTCGGACGAGTCCGGCTGGCTGGTGGTGGACTACAAGACCGGTGTTCCCAGAGCAGGGGAGTCACTTGAGGCGTTTGCGGAATCAATGCGGGAGCGGTACCAGGACCAGATCCAGCGTTACCTGGCGCATGTCCAGGCGCTGGACGGCCGCCCCGCCCGGGGCGCCTTGTACTTTCCCAGGGTGGACCTTTGGCTGGAGTGCTGATCGACGCTCGAGTTTCCTGTTAAACTAGAAGCTGGCGGGCCCCTTCGCATGGTTCGGCGGTGAACCTGGTCAGGTCGGGAACGAAGCAGCCATAGCCGTGCAGAATCAGTGCCGGAGTCAGGCTCGCCTCCTCACGCAGCAACGCGTGGCGTTGCGCTACTCATCAAACGTCTTCGGCCGGTTTCTCGTACCGAGAGCCATCGGCCTGTCTCCCCCAAGCAGTGTCGAATCCGGTAAACTTTTCGCTTGTCCCACGACGGCCTTGCGGCATGAGTCCCTACGCATGACATATCTTGTATTGGCGCGTAAATGGCGGCCCCGCTCATTCGATACCCTGATCGGGCAGGATCACGTGGTGCGCGCATTGACGCATGCCCTGTCCACGCAAAGGCTGCACCACGCCTGGCTGTTCACAGGTACGCGCGGTGTCGGCAAGACCACCTTGTCGCGCATTCTTGCCAAGTCGCTGAACTGCGAGCAAGGCATCACTTCGCAGCCCTGCGGTGTCTGCCGAGCCTGCACTGAGATCGATTCGGGCCGTTTTGTCGATTACATCGAACTCGATGCCGCCTCCAATCGCGGCGTCGACGAAATGACCCAATTGCTCGAGCAGGCAGTCTACGCGCCAAGTTCGGGCCGGTTCAAGGTCTACATGATCGACGAAGTGCACATGCTCACGGGGCACGCCTTCAATGCCATGCTCAAGACGCTCGAAGAGCCGCCGCCGCATGTCAAGTTCATCCTGGCCACCACTGATCCCCAGAAGATTCCGGTGACCGTGCTGTCTCGCTGCCTGCAGTTCAATCTCAAGCAGATGACGGCCGAGGCCATCGTCGCGCACCTGCAGTCCGTCCTTGCCGAAGAGGACATCGCTTTCGAAGTCCCCGCCTTGCGCCTGATTGCACAGGCGGCCGCGGGCTCCATGCGCGATGCGCTCTCGCTCACGGATCAGGCCATTGCCTATAGCGCCGGCGAGCTCACCGCCGAGGCCATCCGGGGCATGCTGGGCACGATCGATCAGCGTTATCTCACGCGCCTTTTGCTGGCTTTGTCCGAAGGCAGCGCCGCCGAGGTTCTCCGCGTGGCGGACGAACTGGCTACGCGCGGCCTTTCTTATGCGGGGGCGCTGGCCGATCTGGCTGTCCTGCTCTCCAGGGTTGCCATCGAGCAGCGTATTCCCGGCGCCGCGCCGGCCGATGACCCTCTCAGTGCCGACATCGCCGATCTCGCCCAACGCCTGTCGCCGGATCTCGTTCAGTTGTTCTATACCGTCGCGGTGCATAGCCGGGGTGAGCTGTCCCTGGCGCCCGACGAGTATGCCGGATTCGTCATGGCGTGCCTGCGCATGTTGGCCCTGTCCCCGGCGACACCTCCCCCCGACCCGGCTGTGCGTGAGCCGGCCAAGCCTGCCGCCGCAGTCCCGCCGGTTGCCGAGATCGTTCCGCCTGCCACAGAACGTCCTCAGGTCGAGTCTTCCGCACAGGCCGCTGCGTCCGATGTGCCGGCCTGGGAAGATTTGCCCGCCCCCGCGTCTCCCGAGCCGGCGGCGGAATCCGCCGCGGCGGACCACACCCCCCCCACGCCTGCGCCCGCAGAGCCGGCGCCGGAGGCTAAGGCGGAAACTGTGGCGGTGCAGGTGGCTGTGGACGCTGACCCCTCGCATGATGAAGGGCCTGCCTGGGAGGACATCCCCATTGACGCAGAGGCCGCCCAATCCGAGCCCTATGGCGGCGAACCGTATCCAGACCCCATCTCGGACCCCATCGGTCCGCTGGATGAGGAGTTCGAGTCCATGGCGCCGGCGGGCGATGACGCCCCGATGCCCCGGTTCGAGGCGCCACGGCGCAAATCGAGTTCGCCGCGCTTGCGGGACATGACGTCCTCCGCCTGGCCGGCGTTGGCGGCCAGCCTGCCCCTGACCGGCCTGGCCGCCGAACTTGCCAGGCAAAGCGAGTGGCTGGGCGTCAAGGATGACGAAATTTCGCTGAGGGTTGCCGTGCGCACGCTCGCGGAAAGTCCGGGCCAGGCCAGGTTGTGTACACTGCTGTCCGAGTATTTCGGCACGGTGGTCAGGTTGAAGGTCGAATATGGCGCAACGGGCAGTGAAACCGCCCGTGCCGTCGAGCTCGCGGAGCGGGCGCGGCGCCAGGAGCATGCCGAACAGGCCGTTCACGAGGATCCCTTCGTCCAGACCCTGATCAAGGATTTCGGGGCGCAGATCGTGCCGGGTTCGGTGCGTGCGCCCATCGACAAGGCGGCATGACGCGCCGTTGAACACTTTTCAATAAATAGTTGGAAGATCAAGACCATGATGAAAGGACAGATTGCCGGCCTGATGCGTCAGGCACAGCAAATGCAGGAAAACATGAAGAAGGCCCAGGAAGCCCTGGCCGACATTCTCGTCGAGGGCGTGTCGGGCGGTGGGCTGGTCAAGGTCACGATGTCCTGCCGTCATGACGTCAAGCGTGTGGTCATCGATCCGAGCCTGCTGGCTGAAGACAAGGACATGCTTGAAGATCTGGTTGCCGCGGCATTCAATGATGCCTTGCGCAAGGCTGAAGCCACCTCCCAGGAAAAGATGGCGTCCGTCACCGCCGGATTGCCTCTGCCCCCCGGGATGAAACTGCCGTTCTGAGTTCATGGACGAGTCGTTGCCCGAACCCGAGCCCCTGAAGGCGCTCATCGAGGCGCTGCGCCGCCTGCCCGGCGTGGGGGTGCGTTCGGCACGCCGCATGGCCTACCATCTGCTGCAGCATGATCAGGTCGGGGCGGATCGTCTGTCGCGCGCCCTGGCCGATGCCGTGCGCAATCTGGGCCACTGTCGCCGCTGCAATGGGTTCACCGAAGGCGAGATCTGCGCCACCTGCGCCAATCCCAAACGGGATCCGTCCCTGCTTTGCGTGGTCGAGACGCCTGCCGACCAGAACATGATCGAATCCAGCCATGGCTATAAGGGGCTGTATTACGTGCTGATGGGGCGATTGGCGCCGCTGGAGGGCGTGGGGCCGGCCGAGTTGCATTTCGATCGCCTGCTGAGCCGGGCCTGTGACGGCGTCGTCAAAGAGGTCATCCTGGCGACGAACTTCACGGCGGAGGGCGAAACCACCGCCCACTACCTTTCCGAGCTGTTCCATGCCCGAGGGCTGGCCGTGTCGCGCCTGGCAAGGGGTGTTCCGGCGGGCAGCGAGCTGGAGTATGTCGATGCCGGCACCATTGCCTGGGCCCTGATGGAGCGCCGCAGCACCAGTTGAGGCCGCTGCGGGCGCCCACGGTTCTTCAGGCGGAGATTCCTTGGCGGGCGCGTTCCACGAGCGTTTCGAGCTTGAGGGTGTCCGCGACGAAGACACGGATGCCTTCGGCCAGTTTCTCGGTGGCCATGGCGTCTTCGTTGAGCTCGAAACGGAAACGCAGTTCGTCGCTTTCTTGCGCGGGAGGCGGGTTGCGCAGGGCATCAGCGGGGTCGAGCCTGCGTGGCAGCGGTTCGGTGCTCTCGGCAAGCTGGCCGAGCAGTTCGGGACTGATGGTCAGGAGGTCGCAGCCGGCCAGTGCCCGGATCTGGTCAATGTTTCGGAAGCTGGCCCCCATGATCTCGGTGCGGATGCCATGCGCCTTGTAGTAGGTGTAGATGCGTTGCACCGATTGCACCCCCGGATCGGCGCTGCCCGCGTTTTCTGCTTCGTTCCATTGGCTGCCGGCGGCCTTCTTGTACCAGTCGTAGATCCGGCCCACGAAGGGCGAGATCAGTTGCGCCCCCGCCTGGGCGCAGGCCAGGGCCTGCGGCAGGGAGAACAACAGGGTCAGGTTGCAGGCGATCCCCTCGGCTTGCAGTGCGCGCGCCGCCTGGATGCCTTCCCAGGTCGAGGCGATCTTGATCAGTACGCGTTCGCGCGGGATGCCAGTCTGGGCGTACAGGCCGATCAGCCGGCGGGCTTTGTCGATCGTGCCCACGGTGTCGAAGGAGAGGCGCGCATCGACTTCCGTGGAGACCCGGCCGGGAACGATGGCGAGGATCTCTTTGCCGAAAGCGATCAGCAGTCGGTCGACGATGTCGTCGACGCTCGCCGATGCGTGATCAGCCAGTGTTTTGTCGAGCAGGGGGCGATAGCTGTCCTTTTGTACGGCCTTGAGAATCAGCGACGGGTTGGTGGTGGCGTCGGTGGGCCGCAGCGCCCGCACGCTTTCGAAGTCGCCCGTGTCGGCAACGACGGTCGTGAACTGGCGCAGAGTATCGAGTTGGTTTTGCATGATGCGGTGCACGGGGAAACGAAAAACTGAACCTTATAGTAAATGATCGTTTGCGGAAAGCGGCGCGCGAGTTTTGCCGCCGGGATCCGGGGTCGCGAATCCGCCAGTATTTTCGATGAGGGCCTTGGCCGGCGGGCCTGTCCGGGAGAAGAGGCTACTCAAGGTATAATTCCAAGGTTTAGTTATCGATTTCATAACCGGGGTTTACTGTGCTGCCGACCATTTTTCCTGAGGGGGCCAAGGGGCCTTCCGCAATTCTCGCTCTGGCAGACGGTACCATCTTCAAGGGTGTCTCTATCGGCGCCGATGGCCATACCGTCGCCGAGGTTGTGTTCAATACGTCCATGACGGGCTATCAGGAAATCCTGACCGACCCGAGCTATAACGGACAGATCGTCACATTGACGTATCCGCACATCGGCAATACCGGCGTCAACGCCGAGGATGTCGAATCCACACGTATCCATGCCGCCGGCCTCATTGTGCGCGATTGCTCTTTGCGCGTGTCCAATTTCCGGGCAACCCAGTCCTTGCCCGATTACCTGAAGGCGCAAGGCGTCGTTGCGATCGCCGGGGTCGATACCCGCAAGCTGACACGCATCCTGCGCGAAAGCGGCGCGCAGGGGGCCTGCATTCTGGTGGGCGATGATGAAGCGCGCGCCGTGGCATTGGCGCGAGGCTTTCCGGGCATGTCCGGCCAGGATCTGGCCCAGGTGGTGTCGATCCGGTCGGTGGAAAGCTGGACCGAAGGCACCTGGCGGCTCGGCGAAGGCTATACGCATCCCGAAGGCAACCGCTACCACGTCGTGGCTTACGATTTTGGCATCAAGTCCAATATCCTGCGCCTGATCGCCGACCGTGGCTGCCGCATCACCGTCGTGCCTGCCCGCACGCCGGTCGAGGAAGTCCTGGCCCTCAATCCTGACGGCATCTTCCTGTCCAATGGCCCCGGGGATCCCGAGCCTTGCGATTACGCCATCGAGACGGCGCGTGTGGCCGTGCAGCGCAAGGTGCCCTTGTTCGGCATCTGCCTGGGCCAGCAGCTCATGGCGCTGGCGCTGGGCGGCAAGACCATCAAAATGAAGACCGGCCACCACGGCGCCAACCACCCCGTGCAGGATCTCGACACCGGCCGGGTCTTCATCACCAGCCAGAACCACGGCTTTGCGGTCGATGCAGACAGCCTGCCCGCCAATGCAAGGGTCACGCATGTCTCGCTGTTCGACGGCACCCTGCAGGGCTTCGAACTCACGGACAGCCCGGCCTTTTGCTTCCAGGGCCACCCCGAGGCCAGTCCCGGCCCCCACGACATCATCGGGCTCTTCGACAAATTCATCAGCCTCATGGCCGGAAAGTAATCAGAAAGCATCATGCCTAAGCGTACAGACATCCAAAGCATTCTCATCATCGGGGCGGGTCCCATCATCATCGGGCAGGCCTGCGAGTTCGACTATTCCGGCGCACAGGCGTGCAAGGCGTTGAAAGCCGAGGGTTATCGAACCATTCTGGTCAACAGCAACCCCGCCACGATCATGACCGATCCGGAGACGGCCGACGTCACCTACATCGAGCCCATCACCTGGCAGGCGGTCGAGAAAATCATCGAACGCGAGAAGCCCGATGCGCTTCTGCCCACCATGGGCGGTCAAACGGCGCTCAATTGCGCGCTCGATCTCGCCCGGCACGGTGTGCTGGAGAAGCATGGGGTCGAACTCATCGGCGCCAATGCCCACGCGATCGACAAAGCCGAGGATCGCCAGAAGTTCAAAGAGGCCATGACCAAGATCGGCCTGGAGTCCGCCAAGTCGGGTGTGGCTCACTCCATGGACGAGGCCTGGGCAGTGCAGCGGCGTATCGCCGAGGAAGCGCGCACGGCCGGTTTCCCGGTCGTCATCCGGCCCAGCTTCACCCTGGGCGGCACCGGCGGCGGCATCGCCTACAACCCCGAAGAGTTCGAAGCCATCTGCCGTCGGGGCCTCGAGGCCTCGCCGACCAATGAGTTGCTCATCGAAGAGTCCTTGCTGGGCTGGAAGGAATACGAGATGGAGGTCGTGCGCGACAGCGCCGACAACTGCATCATCGTCTGCTCCATCGAGAACCTCGATCCCATGGGCGTGCATACCGGCGATTCGATCACCGTCGCTCCGGCCCAGACGCTCACGGACAAGGAATACCAGATCATGCGCAACGCATCCATTGCGGTGCTGCGTGAGATCGGCGTCGACACCGGGGGCTCGAACGTCCAGTTCGCCGTGAATCCCGAAAACGGCCGGATGATCGTCATCGAAATGAACCCCCGCGTTTCGCGCTCGTCGGCCCTGGCTTCCAAGGCGACCGGCTTCCCCATCGCCAAGGTGGCGGCGCGTCTTGCGGTCGGCTATACCCTGGACGAACTCCGCAACGAAATCACCGGCGGCGCGACGCCCGCGTCGTTCGAACCCTCCATCGATTACGTGGTCACCAAGGTGCCGCGTTTCGCCTTCGAGAAATTCCCTCAGGCAGACGCCCGCCTCACGACACAGATGAAGTCGGTCGGCGAGGTCATGGCGATCGGCCGCACGTTCCAGGAGTCCTTCCAGAAGGCCTTGCGCGGGCTGGAAGTCGGCGTGGACGGCCTCAACCAGAAGACGACCGACCGCGAGAAGCTGCAAGTCGAGCTGGGCGAGCCCGGCCCGGAGCGTATCTGGTACGTGGGCGATGCCTTCGCCCAGGGTTTCACGCTTGAGGAAGTGCATTCGCTGACCCGGATCGATCCCTGGTTCCTGGCCCAGATCAAGGAAATCGTCGACATCGAGCTCGCGCTGGAACAACGCACCCTGGCCGATCTGGATTACGACACGGTGCGCGAGCTCAAGCGCCGCGGGTTCTCTGACCGCCGCCTGGCCTTCCTGCTCGACACGTCCGAAGCCGAGGTGCGCAAGCTGCGTCATCAGTTGGGCGTTCGTCCGGTCTATAAGCGCGTGGATACCTGCGCGGCCGAATTCGCGACACGCACGGCCTACATGTACTCGACCTACGAGGACGAATGCGAGGCTGCCCCGACCGACCGCAAGAAGATCATCGTCCTCGGCGGCGGGCCCAACCGCATCGGCCAGGGTATCGAGTTCGATTACTGCTGCGTGCATGCCGCCCTGGCCTTGCGCGAAGATGGCTATGAAACCATCATGGTCAACTGCAATCCCGAGACGGTTTCCACCGACTACGACACCTCCGACCGCCTGTATTTCGAGCCTTTGACGCTCGAGGATGTGCTCGAGATCGTGCACAAGGAAAACCCCGTCGGCATGATCGTGCAGTACGGCGGCCAGACGCCGCTGAAGCTGGCGCGCGCCCTGGAAGCCAATGGCGTGCCCATCATCGGCACCAGCCCCGAATCCATCGATGTGGCAGAGGATCGCGAGCGCTTCCAGAAGCTGCTCACCAAGCTGGGTTTGCGCCAGCCGCCGAACCGTACCGCCCGCAACGAAGGCGAAGCCCTGGCCCTGGCCGCCGAAATCGGCTATCCGCTCGTCGTGCGCCCCAGCTACGTGCTGGGCGGACGCGCCATGGAGATCGTGCATGAACAGCAGGATCTCGAGCGCTACATGCGCGAGGCGGTCAAGGTCAGCAATGACTCGCCGGTGCTGCTCGACCACTTCCTGAACAACGCGACCGAAGTCGATGTGGACTGCATCTCGGACGGCCAGCAGGTGTTCATCGGCGGCGTCATGGAGCACATCGAGCAGGCGGGGGTCCACTCCGGCGATTCCGCCTGCAGCCTGCCTCCGTATTCGCTGTCCGGCGAGATCGTTGCCGAGATCAAGCGCCAGACCGCCTTGATGGCGCGCGCGCTCAACGTCAAAGGCCTCATGAACGTGCAGTTTGCCGTCCAGGATGGCGATGTCTACGTTCTCGAAGTCAACCCGCGGGCATCGCGCACCGTGCCCTATGTGTCCAAGGCGACCGGCCTGCAACTGGCCAAGATCGCGGCCAGGACCATGGCCGGCCAGTCGCTGGCCGATCAGGGCGTCGTGCGCGAAGTGGTTCCGCCGTATTTCTCGGTGAAGGAGGCGGTCTTCCCCTTCGTCAAGTTCCCGGGTGTCGACACGATCCTGGGCCCCGAGATGAAGTCCACGGGCGAGGTCATGGGCGTCGGCGAAAGCTTCGGCGAAGCCTTCGTCAAATCGCAGATGGCCGCCGGCGCGACCATGCCCGAGTCGGGCGTGGCGTTCATCAGCGTGCGCAATCAGGACAAGCCCAAGGCCGTTGAGGTCGCCCGCGGCCTGATCGACCTGGGTTTCAAGATCGTCGCCACGCGCGGCACGGCCGCGGCCATTGAAGCGGCTGGCTTGCCTGTTCAGGTGGTCAACAAGGTGACCGAAGGGCGGCCGCATATCGTAGACATGGTCAAGAACAAGGAAATCGCGCTGGTCATCAACACGGTCGAAGAACGGCGCAACGCCATTGCCGATTCGCGCACGATCCGCATCGTTGCGCTGGCCGAGCGCGTGACCTTCTTCACGACCATCGCCGGCGCGCGTGCCGCGGTCGAGGGCCTGCAGTACCTGCGTCAGGGGGGCGGGCTCAAGGTCTACTCCGTGCAGGAGCTCCACGCAGGCCTGAAGGCCTGATCTCCGGCTCGGGGCGCGCATGACCAAACGCGTCTTCATCACAGGGGCGAGCAGCGGCATCGGCGCCGCGCTCGCCCTTGTCTATGCGCGCCGCGGGGCCCGGCTGGGTTTGCTGGGCCGGCGCGAGGACGCCCTGCGCGCGCTGGCCGCCGGCCTGCCTGGAGAGCACGATATCTATGTCGTGGATGTGCGCGATCGCGCCGCCCTCCATGCCGCTGCGCACCAGTTTCTGCAAGGCGGTCCGGTGGACGTCGTCGTGGCCAGCGCAGGCATCAGTGTCGGCACACTCACGGAAGAGCTCGACGATTTTCAGGTCTTTCAGGCAGTCGTGGAGACGAACCTTCTGGCCACGGTGTCGACTTTCGAACCCTTCGTGCGAGCGATGCGGCAGCAGGGCAGGGGAACGCTGGTGGGGATCGCCAGCGTGGCCGGGGTCCGCGGCCTTCCCGGAGCTGGCGCCTACAGCGCCTCCAAGGCGGCGCTGCGAGCCTATTGCGAAAGCCTGCGGGTGGAGTTGCATGGCTCGGGGGTACAGGTGGTCACGATTTCTCCAGGCTTCATCCGCACGCCCATGACCGCCGTGAATCCCTACCCGATGCCATTTCTCATGCCCGTCGAGCGGTTTGCCGAAAAGGCCGCCAAGGCCATAGACCGCGCGGCGTCCCATGTCGTCATCCCGTGGCAAATGTCCTGGGTGGCGCGCCTTTTGCGCGTTCTGCCCGATTGCCTGTATGACCGCATCATGGCGAACCGCAAGCGCAAGCCTCGCCAGACATCGGTGTGACCAGGCGCCTGGGCGCACGCCGGCTCGTCAGATCCGGGATCCTTCGCACTCCTTCACATATATCTTGCTGTGAACAGGACCTGTCCGTAAACTCTCGCCTGCGCGGCCAAGCGCCGCTTTCCATTCACCCCGTTACGTGAGGCTCGACGATGTCAGAACCCTATTTCCCCCGTTGGCGCAAAGTGGACGGAGGGGCGCGTGCAGCCGTGGTTCAGCCTGACGAGCGTATGTCCTGGCCTCAGAACATCGCCATGGGCGCACAGCACGTGGTGGCCATGTTTGGCTCGACCATCCTGGCCCCGCTGCTCATGGGTTTCGACCCCAATCTGGCCATTCTGATGTCGGGCATCGGCACCCTGATATTTTTCGTGTTCGTTGGCGGGCGCGTGCCAAGCTATCTGGGCTCCAGCTTCGCCTTCATCGGCGGTGTCATCGCTGTCACCGGTTATGCAGGTTCCGGCCCGAACGGCAATATCGGGGTAGCCCTGGGCGCCATCGTCGCCTGCGGGGCGGTCTATACGCTAATCGGCCTGCTGGTCTGGCTGGCCAATGCGCGTTCGGGCGGGGCGGCGGACTGGATCGACCGCTGGATGCCTCCCGTGGTGACAGGCGCGATCGTGGCGGTGATCGGCCTGAATCTTGCCCCAATTGCCGCCAAGGGCGCGATGGGCGGCTCGACCTTCGATGCCCTGATGGCGCTTATGACGGTGCTTTGCGTTGGCGGGATCGCGGTCTATACACGCGGCATCGTCCAGCGCCTGCTGATCCTCATCGGCCTGCTCGCGGCCTGCGTCATCTATGGCGTGCTCACCAACGGGTTCGGCCTGGGCAAGCCCATCGATTTCAGTGTTGTGGGGGCTGCCCCCTGGGTCGGGCTGCCTCGATTCTCCAGCCCGGTGTTCGATGCCCACGCCATCGGCGTCATCATCCCCGTGGCCATCATCCTCGTGGCCGAGAATCTGGGGCACATCAAGGCGGTCAGCGCCATGACGGGCCGCAATCTCGATGTCTATCTGGGACGCGCCTTCGTGGGCGACGGTGTCGCGACCATGGTGTCCGGCAGCCTCGGAGGCACGGGGGTGACGACCTACGCCGAGAACATCGGGGTCATGACAGTGACGCGCATCTATTCGTCGCTGGTGTTCGTGATGGCCGCGCTCATCGCCATCCTGCTGGGCTTCTCGCCCAAATTCGGCGCACTGATCCAGATCATTCCGGCCCCGGTGCTGGGCGGCATGTCCGTGGTGGTCTTCGGTCTGATCGCCGTCGCGGGCGCCCGTATCTGGGTGGTCAACCAGGTCGACTTCAGCGACAACCGCAACCTCATCGTGGCGGCGGTGACCCTCGTGCTCGGTGCGGGCAACTTCTCGCTCCAGTTGGGGGCGTTCAAGCTGGACGGGATCGGTACGGCCACTTTCGGGGCCATCATCCTGCACGCGCTGCTGTGCATGGGTGGCCGGCGCCGGCGGGCCTGACCGGGCCCACTTGCAATTTGTCCGAACTTTGCCGACAATAGCCACATGTCCCCGGCACTGAACCGTCGGGGATTCCTTTGACTTGAACTTAACGCATCGCCTAACAGCATAAGAATCCAACCTTTGCATTAGTTCACTTATCCCCGACCTGCTTGCCGCACTTCGTGGCGGGCCTCAGGTCTGCGTGTTATCAAAGATAGGCGCCCCGTCGTGTTGGGCGTCTTTTTACTTTTCAGGAAGAATCATGTCTGCGATCCCGTTGACAGCAAGCGGCGCTGAGCGCTTGCAAAAAGAGCTACATCGTTTGAAAACGATCGAAAGGCCGGAAATCATCAATGCCATCGCCGAGGCCCGGGCTCAGGGCGATCTGTCCGAGAACGCCGAGTACGACGCCGCACGCGAGCGTCAGGCCTTCGTCGAAGGCCGCATCCAAGAGCTGGAAGGCACGCTTTCCAATGCCCAGATCATCGATCCCACCGCGCTCGATGTCGATGGCCGCGCCGTTTTCGGCGCCACGGTCGAGATCGAGGACCTCGAATCGGGCGAACGCCTGACCTATCAGATCGTCGGTGACATCGAGGCCGATATCCGATCCAACCGCATTTCGGTCTCCAGTCCGGTGGCCCGTGCCCTCATCGGCAAATCCGAAGGCGATGTCGTCGCGGTCAAGGCGCCGGCGGGCATTCGCGAGTACGAGGTCCTGGGTATCAGTTACATCTGAGGCCCGTGCCCACCGGCCCGCTTTCCGGCCGTGTAAAATAGACGGCCAAGGTGGCGGAAGCGCCAGCCGGCCGGCATGTGAAGGCAAAAAAGAAAAGCCCTGCACACTGTGTGTCGGGCTTTAAATTTTGGTCTGATGTAAAGCGGCAGGTTGGCGCATGGCGGCCTGCCGCTTGTTTCGTTGCTCAGTGTCAGCGTTTTGCGCCGCCCCGGCTGCCGACGTTTTTTCGGGCGCCGGCGCGCAGCGACAAGGCGCTGCCGGAACGGCGCGGAATCCGGTGCGGAGCAGCTTCGCCGGCGGTTGCGCTGCTGCGACGCGCTTTGGGCGGGGCCTCTTCCAGGTGTTTGGCTTTGGCGCTCGCCCGCTTGGCGGCTTCTCCTTGGCGCGTACGCTTTTCACCGGTCGCGGCCTGTTTCTTGGGCGTGTACGGTTCGTTGGGCTTGCGCACCGCGCGAGTGGCGTTGTGGTCCGGCTCTTCGGCCTTTGCCGCCTTCGGGTTGGGCCGATACAGGATCAGCGTCTTGCCCAGGTGATGGACAGGGGCGCAGGAAAGCTTTTCGCAGATGGTCTGCAACATGGTGTCGCGAGCCTCGCGGTCGTCTCCGGCGACGCGCACCTTGATGAGCTGATGGGCGGTCAGGTGGACGTCGATTTCCTTCAGGACGGATTCCGTCAGCCCGCGGTCGCCGATCAGGACGACGGGGCGCAGGGGGTGAGCGGCGGCACGCAGGGCGCTACGCTCTTGTGATGTGATTTCGAGTTTGGGCATAGTTGGAATTGTACGGGAATGGCCAAGAAAAAATTCTCAAAGGACTGGATTCACCAGCATATAAATGACCCCTATGTCAAAATGGCGCAACAGAAGGGCTATCGCGCCAGGGCGGCGTTCAAGCTGATCGAGATACTCGACGCCGAGAAGCTCATGCGCCGCGGTGACATCGTGGTCGATCTCGGGGCTGCCCCGGGCAGCTGGTCGCAGGTTGCGCGCGAACGCCTGCTGGCGGCCGGGGGCGTCATCGACGGACGCATCATCGCCCTCGATCTCTTGCCCATGGAACCCATCGCCGGTGTGGAATTCATTCAGGGCGATTTTCGCGATGATGCCGTTCTCGAGCAATTGCAACAGATCGTTGGCGACCGTAAGGTCGACCTTGTGATTTCCGACATGGCCCCCAATTTGTCCGGGGTAGGGTCGGCAGATTCTGCGCGCATCCAGCATGTCTGCGACCTGGCGCTCGATTTTGCCACCCGGCACCTGACTCCCGATGGGGCATTGATCGTCAAGGCTTTCCATGGCAGCGGGTTTTCTCAGATCGTGGAATCGTTCAAGCGCCATTTCGTCCGGGTGGTCGAGCGCAAGCCCAAGGCCTCCCGCGATAAATCAGCTGAAACCTTCCTTGTGGGGCGTCGCCTCAAAGCATGATCGATTCCCGGGCATGCTTTGGGCGATCAGGTTAGAATAAATCATTAAGTGCTTGTGTGGCCGCCGTATCGCGGGGCGGTGTCCGCAGGCCGTAGTTAAGTCGGAGGTTGGCTTTGAACAACTCATTTTCCAAGATAGCGGTCTGGATGGTGATCGCCCTGGTCCTGTTCACTGTGTTCAAGCAGTTCGACGGGCGGGTGGCCACCACGGATACCGTCACCTATACGCAGTTCATGAACGATGCCCAGGCTGGTCGCATCAACAAGGTCGACATCCAGGGGGACACCCTTTACGTCACGCCCGATTCCGGCCGGCCCTACAGCCTGACGTCGCCCGGCGACCTCTGGATGGTGCCTGAACTCGTCAAGTACGGCGTGCAGGTGTCGGGCAAGGCGCGCGAAGAGCCTTCCTTCCTCACCAGCCTGTTCATCTCCTGGTTCCCCATGCTGTTGCTGATCGGCGTATGGATCTTCTTCATGCGTCAGATGCAGGGCGGGGGCAAGGGCGGGGCCTTCAGTTTCGGGAAGTCCCGTGCGCGGATGATGGATGAGAACACCAACAACATCACCTTTGCCGATGTCGCCGGCTGCGACGAGGCCAAAGAGGATGTCCGCGAGCTGGTCGATTTCCTGCGCGACCCCACCAAGTTCCAGCGCCTGGGCGGCCGCATTCCGCGCGGCGTGCTCCTGGTCGGCCCCCCGGGCACCGGCAAGACGCTGCTTGCGAAGGCCATCGCCGGAGAAGCCAAGGTGCCGTTCTTCAGCATCTCGGGTTCCGACTTCGTCGAAATGTTCGTCGGCGTGGGTGCGGCCCGTGTGCGCGACATGTTCGAAAACGCCAAGAAGCAGGCTCCCTGCATCATCTTCATCGACGAAATCGATGCGGTCGGCCGCCAGCGCGGCGCCGGCCTGGGCGGGGGCAACGACGAACGCGAACAGACCCTGAACCAGTTGCTGGTCGAGATGGACGGTTTCGAAACCGGCCAGGGCGTGCTCGTCATCGCCGCGACCAACCGGCCGGACGTCCTCGATCCCGCCTTGCTGCGGCCGGGTCGTTTCGACCGTCAAGTGGTCGTGGCGCTGCCCGACATCCGCGGACGTGAACAGATCCTCAAGGTTCACATGCGCAAGGTGCCGCTGGCTCAGGACGTCGATGCCACCATCCTGGCGCGCGGCACGCCCGGTTTTTCCGGGGCCGACCTGGCCAACCTGGTCAACGAGGCCGCGCTGTTTGCCGCACGCCGCAATGGCCGCACGGTCGACATGGACGATTTCGAGAAGGCCAAGGATAAGATCATCATGGGCGCCGAACGCCGTGCCCTCGTGATGCCCGAGGAAGAGCGTCGCAACACGGCCTACCACGAATCCGGTCACGCCCTGGTCGCGCGCAGCCTGCCCAAGACCGATCCCGTACACAAGGTCACGATCATTCCGCGGGGCCGCGCCCTGGGCGTGACGATGCAGTTGCCCGAGGGCGACCGCTACAGCATGGACAAAGAGCGCCTTCTCAATACGATTGCCGTGCTGTTCGGCGGCCGTATTGCCGAAGAGGTCTTCATGAACCAGATGACCACCGGCGCGTCCAACGACTTCGAACGTGCCACGGCCATCGCCCGCGACATCGTCACCCGTTATGGCATGACCGACTCCCTAGGGCCCGTCGTGTACGCCGAAAACGAAGGCGAGGTCTTCCTGGGACGCAGCGTGACCAAGACCACGCATGTGTCCGAATCCACCATGCAGAAGGTCGATCAGGAAATCCGCGCCATCATCGACCAGCAATATGCCGTGGCCCGTGCCATCATCGAGAGCAACCGCGACAAGATGGAAGCCATGGCCAAGGCTCTGCTCGAATGGGAAACCATCGATGCGGACCAGATCGAGGACATCATGCAAGGCCGCCCCCCGCGCGCTCCCAAGGGGGGCGAGTCGGCTGCTTCGGATTCCGCCGGTGGTCAACCCCCCACCGCAGCCTCTTCGGTCGGTGGAAGCGGCAGCACCGCGGCGACGCCGGTATAAGGGCGGCGTACTCCTCCAATGAGCGCGACCTTGCTCTGTGGGCGCTTCGAGCTGTCGCTCGAGCGCCCTTCGCTTATGGGGATCCTCAACGTGACCCCCGATTCCTTCTCCGACGGCGCCCAGCATTTCGAGGCGGACGCAGCCATTGCGCATGGCTTGCGGCTGGTCGATGAGGGGGCCGACATCCTCGATCTCGGCGCGGAGTCGACCCGTCCCGGGGCGGACCCGGTTTCTCAGGAAGAAGAATTGCGCCGCCTGTTGCCGGTCATCGAAGGCCTGCGCCACTGCGGCGTGCCCCTGTCCGTCGACACCTTCAAGCCAGCCGTCATGCGGGCCGTGCTGGATGCCGGGGTCGACATGATCAACGACATCTACGCCTTTCGTCAGCCTGGCGCGATCGAGGCCGTTGCAGGCTCCAGTTGCGGTTTGTGCGTGATGCACATGCAGGGCGAGCCAAGGACCATGCAGCAGGCACCCCGCTATACCGATGTGGTTGTGCAGGTGCGCGATTTCCTGCGCGAGCGTGTCGATGCCTTGCGGTCCCACGGTGTGGCCCAAGGGCGTATACTGCTCGACCCTGGATTCGGGTTCGGCAAGACTCCGGCACAGAATTACCATCTGCTGCGTGATCTGCCGGACTTGTTCTTCGATGAGTATCCCTGGCTGGTGGCCTTGTCGCGTAAATCGATGATCGGTTTCGTGACGGGCCGTCCCCCCGCCGAACGTCTCGGGGGCAGTATCGCCGGTGCGTTGGCCGGTGTTGCCCGAGGCGCGAGCATGCTGCGGGTGCACGACGTGGCGGCCACCGCCGATGCCATCAAGGTATGGCAAACCATAGAACACGGAGTTTCCGAATGAGCGAGCGAAAGTATTTTGGCACCGATGGCGTGCGCGGCGAAGTCGGCGGGGCAGTCATCAACCCCGAATTCGCCTTGCGACTCGGTTATGCGGCGGGGCGGGTGCTGGCTCAGCGCCAGAACCCGGGCCGGGGCCGGCCGACCGTCCTGATCGGCAAGGACACCCGGATCTCGGGGTATATGCTGGAGTCCGCCCTGGAGGCGGGCCTGTCGGCGGCCGGGGTGGATGTCTTGCTGGCCGGGCCTGTGCCCACGCCCGCGGTGGCCTACCTGACTCGTGCGCTGCGTCTCGCGGCGGGGATCGTCATCAGTGCGTCGCACAATCCCTATAACGACAACGGGATCAAGTTCTTTTCCGCACAGGGCATGAAGCTGCCCGATGAGGTCGAGGCCCAGATCGAGGCCGCAATCGAAGAGCCATTGGGCTGTGTATCTTCGGATGCGCTGGGACGTGCTCGGCGGATCGACGATGCCGCGGGCCGCTACATCGAGTTCTGCAAAAGCACTTTCCCCAACGAGCTTGACCTCTCCGGGCTGAAGATCGTCGTCGATGCGGCGCATGGGGCGGCCTATCATATCGCTCCTCCGGTGTTCAGGGAGCTGGGCGCCGAGGTCTTTGCCATCGGTTGCAGCCCGGATGGCTTCAACATCAACGAAGGGGTCGGCTCCCTGCACCCCGAGGCGATGGTCGCCGAGGTCAAGGCGCGGGGCGCCGATCTCGGGATCGCGCTGGATGGCGACGCCGACCGTCTGCAGATGGTGGACGCCGACGGCCGCCTATACAATGGCGACGAGCTGCTTTACGCCATCGTGCGCGGGCGCATGGCGCGTGGCGAGGTAAAAGGGGTCGTCGGCACGCTGATGACCAATTTCGGTTTCGAGAAGGCCATGCGGGATCTGGGCGTCGAGTTCGAACGCGCCAAGGTCGGCGATCGCTATGTGCTGGAAGCCATGCAGCGGCGCGGCTGGCTCTATGGGGGTGAAAGCTCCGGTCACCTGATCTGCCTGGATTGCCACAGCACGGGCGACGGCATCATCGCCGCCTTGCAGGTGTTGACCGGCCTGCGCCAGAACGGCGGCACCCTTGCCCAGCAGATGGCTGGCCTGAAGATGTACCCGCAAAAGATGGTGAATGTCCCGTTGTCGCCCGGCCTGGACTGGCAGCATCACGCCGGGTTGCAGGCGGCTCAAGCCAATGTGGAGCACACCCTGGCCGGTCGGGGGCGTGTGCTCATCCGCGCCTCGGGCACGGAACCCAAGCTGCGGCTCATGGTCGAGGCCGAAGAAGCAGAACTCGCGGAGCAGGGCGTGCGTGAATTGGTTGCGGTCAATTTAACAAAGCAGTAACGTAGAAATCGAATACCTGAAACAAATTGCCTGCATAATGGCGGAACGTTTGTGGAGTGCTGTCTATGCTAGAACTTGCGCGAGTGCAACCTGGATCCGACTCTTCAGCTGCCTGGGCCAATCTTTCCCAAGGCGGGCTGGTGATGGGCCTTGCACGCACCAATGAAGAGCTCGAGGCGATCCAGCGTTTGCGCTACCGGGTGTTCACCGAAGAAATGAATGCGGTGTTTCCCGATGCGGTCGATGGCCTGGATGCGGATCGGTTCGACCCCTGGTGCGAACACGTCATGGTCAAGGAAGTCGACACCGGGCGCGTGGTCGGCACCTATCGCCTCTTGACTCCTGCCAATGCCGTCAAGGCGGGCGGGTATTATTCCGAGTCCGAGTTCGACATCGCTTCGCTGGAGGCCTTGCGGCCGCTCATGGCGGAAGTCGGCCGCTCCTGCATACACGCCGATTACCGCAACGGATCGGTCATCATGCTGTTGTGGTCGGGCATTGCCGCGCTCATGCAGCAAGTGGGGTTTCGTTATGTCCTGGGTTGCGCCAGCGTCAGTCTGCGCGACGACGGGGTGACGGCAGCCGAAGTCTGGCGCCTCGCCCGCAAGATGCTCCAAAAAAACACCGATCTGCCTGTGGTCAGGCCGTTGCATCGCTATCCCGTCGAGCGCCTGAACAGCGAACTTCCCGCGCGGGTTCCGCCGCTGATCAAGGGCTACCTCAAACTAGGCGCCTCGATTTGCGGCGAACCAGCCTGGGATCCCGATTTCAACGCCGCCGACTTTCCGGTCCTGCTCGATCTCGAACGCATGGACCCGCGCTACCGCCGCCATTTCGGCTTGGCGTAAACCAAAATCAAAAAAGGGAGCTTCGGCTCCCTTTTCAATGGTGGCTCAGGTTTCCACCAGCGAGAACTGGAAGCCGGCCTTGGTCCATTCCGCCGCCTCGGCCTGAAGCGTGTATTCGGAAAGCGCGTGGGTGTCCAGCCATGCCCGCGCAACCGTGACCGTGATGGTGTTTTTGTCCGCTTCCAGGGTGAGGGGGATGTGTGTCAGGTTCTCGCGGCGCCGGCAGAGCAGAACGGCGAGGCGCAGGCACAGCAGTGCGGCCCATTGCGCGGCGGGGGTGTCTTTCCGGTTCAGCTTGTTGAGCCCGCCCTGATGGCCCTGAGCCAGCCAGGCCAGGCGAATCTGGTCGTCATTGGAGAAGCCGGGCATGTCCGCGTGTTCGAGAATGTAGGCGCTATGCTTGTGGTAGTTCGCATAGGCGATGGAAATTCCGATCTCGTGCAAGTCGGCCACCCAGCCCAGGAGGCGGGCGTATTCTTCCTTGTTGTCCTCTTGCTGCACGAGCGGCTGGTAGAGCTCCAGCGCGGTCTGCCGGACTCGGGCGGCCTGTCTTGCGTCGGCGTTGTAGCGTCGGATGAACTGCCGCGCGGTTTCGTCGCGTTTGTCGTGGTTGGAGTCGCGGCCGAGCAGGTCATACAGGACACCCACCCGCAAGGCGCCTTCGCCTGCGAGCATGCATTCGATCTTCAGTTCCTGGAAGGTGGCCAGCATGATCGCGAGCCCGCCGGCCAGAACCGGGGCCCGCGAGGCTTTCAGCCCCGGGAAGCGCTCGACGTGGACCACGCCGTCCTTGACGAGGCGGTGCCTAAGCTTCTCCAGGCCGTCAAGGGTGATGCCCGAGTTCGATGGGCCCGATCCTTGAAGCACCGCCAGCAAGCCTTTGGCGGTCCCGGACGAACCATAGGCTTCCTGCCAGCCGGTCTTGCGGTAGGGCTTGGATATGCGTTCGAGTTCGCGGCGCGCGGCCAGCAGGGCCTGGTCCATGCGGCTTGCCGTGATGCGTCCATCGGCGAAGTAGCGTTGCGTGAAGCTCACGCAGCCCATATAGAGCGACGCCAGGCGCAAGGGTTCGAAACCCTTGCCGATGATGACTTCCGTCGACCCCCCGCCGATGTCGACGACCAGACGCTGGTTCTCCGACGGGGGGAGCTCGTTGGCGACTCCCGAAAAAATCAGTCGGGCTTCTTCGTGGCCGGCAATGACTTCGATGGGAAAGCCCAGGGCCTGCTCGGCCCGCGGGAGGAAGTCGGCGACGTTGCGCGCCACCCGGAAGGTGTTGGTCGCCACGGCCCGCACCGAATGCTGCGGAAAGCCGGCTAGCCGTTCCCCATAGCGCTTTAGTACGGTGATGGCGCGTTCGATCGATTCTTCATCCAGGACGTTGTCGGCATCCAGCCCGGCGGCCAGGCGTACCGATTCCTTGAGGCGGTCGACGGCATAGATGTGGGCGACGCCGTTGTGCTGGACGACCCGACCGATCGAAAGGCGAAAACTGTTGGAGCCGAGATCGACGGCGGCAAGTAATTGATCCATGCGAATGGGATGCGTGGTTGACTGGGGGATTATAGAGGCTAGACGAGTTGACCTTCCCGGGGTGGTCTGTCATGGTAATGTAAAAAAAATGACGTATAAGGATGCACGTCCAACACCTTCCCTTTATTCAAGCACGAGATGACCATCGAACACGCCAGCACCTTGCTCAATCGCGAATTGTCGCTGCTCAAGTTCAACGAGAGGGTGCTGGCCATGGCGGACTATCCGACCACCCCCCTGCTCGAGCGTCTGCGCTATCTGTGCATCGTCAGCTCCAATCTGGACGAGTTCTTCGAGATTCGCATTTCGAGCCTGAAAGAACAAATGGCACAGCACTCAACCACCACGGGGCCCGATGGCTACACCCCGGCGGAAGCCTTCGAGCGGGTGCAGGCGTCGGTGCGCGTGCTGATGGATCGCCAGAACAACCTCTTGCTCAATGATGTCCTGCCCAGCCTCGAAAAAGAGGGTATCGCACTGCTGGGCAGCGCTCGCTGGACGGATGAGCAGCGGGCGTGGGCGCGCGATGCGTTTTTCGACGACATCATGCCCCTGCTGACCCCGATCGGCCTGGATCCGGCGCATCCTTTCCCTCGCGTCTACAACAAAAGCCTGAATTTCATCGTCTCGCTGTCCGGGGAGGATGCCTTCGATCGCCGCGCGTCGATCGCCGTGGTACAGGCGCCTCGCGCCTTGCCCCGCGTCATGCGGGTGCCGAACGAGATTTCCGGCATCCCGCACGGCTATATGCTGCTGACGACCATCATCCGCGAATTCGTCGGCGAGCTTTTCCCCGGCATGCAGGTGAACGGCTGCTATCAATGGCGCGTGACGCGCAACAGCGACCTGTTCGTCGACGAAGAAGAAATCACCAACTTGCGCCAGGCTTTGCAGGGCGAACTGTCGCAGCGCAACTTCGGTGCGGCGGTGCGGCTGGAAATCGACCGGTCCATGCCGGACAGGCTGGCCACGTTCCTGCAGGATGAGTTCAATCTTGACGAGGTCGACACCTACCGCGTCGCGGGACCGGTCAATCTCAGCCGCCTGATGCAGTTGTGCAATGTCGTCGAGCGGCCGGACCTGCTGTTCGGCGATTACCGGCCTCCGATTCCGGCGCCGTTCGACAGGATGTCGGAATCTCCCGCGGCCATGTTCGAGGCCATCGCGCGGCGCGATCACTTGCTGCATCATCCCTACCAGTCCTTCCAGCCGGTGCTGGATTTCCTGACGGCGGCGGCCATGGACCCCGATGTGGTCGCCATCAAGCAGACCATCTACCGCACCGGCGAGGATTCCGAACTCATGCGCCTCTTGCTGGCCGCCGCCAAGGCGGGCAAAGAGGTCACCGTCATCGTCGAGCTCATGGCGCGCTTCGACGAGCAGACCAACATCAATTGGGCGGCCAAGCTCGAGGCCGTCGGGGCGCATGTCAGCTATGGCGTCGTCGGCCACAAGACCCACGCCAAGATGGCGCTGGTGTTGCGGCGCGAGAACGGGCGCATCCGCCGCTACGGCCACCTGGGCACTGGCAATTATCATCCGCGCACGGCGCGTCTTTACACCGATTTCGGGCTCCTGACGGCCGATGCGCGCATCTGCGAGGACATGGACAAGGTGTTTGCCTTGTTGACCGGCCTGGGGGCCCGGCGCCCCCTCAAGCTCCTGCTGCAGTCGCCCTTCACCTTGCATGGGACCATGGTCGACATGATCAGGGCGGAAGCGGCCAGCGCCAAGGCGGGCCGGAAAGCACGCATCATGGCCAAGATGAACTCGCTGCTGGAGCCGATCGTGATCGAAGAACTCTACAAGGCCAGCCAGGCGGGGGTCAGCATCGATCTGGTCGTGCGCGGCGCATGCGCCTTGCGCGCGGGCGTGCCGGGGCTGTCGGACAATATCCGCGTGCGCTCCATCGTGGGCCGCTTCCTGGAGCACTCCAGGGTGTTCTATTTTCATGCTGACGGGGCCGAAAATGTCTATCTGTCGTCCGCCGACTGGATGGATCGCAACTTCTTCCGCCGGGTCGAGCTCGCATTTCCGATTCTCGACCGCGCATTGAAAAAACGTGTAATAAACGAAGCGTTCACCTATGCATTGCGCGACAATCAACTGGCTTGGCGCGCCCAGCCCGATGGTGGTTATGTCAAGGTGAGTTCGCGCGGCAAACCGTTCAATCTGCAACTGCATCTCATGCAGGCCTTGGGCGGCTGAGGTCTATGAGGCAATGTCACATGCATGTCATATTGCCTGCGTACTATGCGAGTGATACAGGAAAACCCTGTCTTGATTCGTCAAACACCTTAAGAGGATTGCTCGATGTTTAAACGCGTGTTATTGAAAGTTTCGCTCGGCATGGCTTTTGGCGCTGTGTCGCTGGCCGCTCAGGCTGTCGACATCACCGGCGCTGGTGCGTCGTTCCCGTACCCCGTGTATGCCAAGTGGGCCGCCAAATACCAGGAAGTGACGGGCAATCGCATCAATTACCAGTCCATCGGTTCGGGTGGCGGGCAGCAGCAGATCATCGCCAAGACGGTCGATTTCGGCGCTTCGGACGACCCCATGAAGGGCGAAGCCCTCGAGAAGAACGGCCTGTTCCAGTTTCCCGCCATCATCGGCGGCACGGTGCCCGTGGTCAACATCGAGGGCATCGAGCCTGGTCAGTTGAAACTGTCCGGCCCCGTCATCGCCGACATCTTCATGGCCAAGGTCAAGAAGTGGAACGATCCCGCCATCGCCGCCTTGAACCCGGGCGTCAAGTTGCCGGCTACCGACATCATTGTGGTGCACCGTTCCGACGGTTCGGGCACGACGTTCGGCTGGACCAACTATTTGTCCAAGGTTTCGCCCACCTGGAAAGAGCAGGTCGGTGAAGGCAAGGCCGTCAAGTGGCCCACCGGTCAGGGTGGCAAAGGCAACGAAGGCGTCGCCGCGTATGTCCGTCAGCTGAAGAACTCCATCGGCTACGTCGAATACGCCTATGCCAAGCAGAACAAACTGGCCTGGACCCAGCTCCAGAACCACGCCGGCAAGTTCGTCCAGCCCTCGCAGGAAGCCTTCGCCGCCGCGGCCGCCAACGCCGACTGGAAGAGCGCTCCCGGCATGGGTGTGGTGCTGACCAACGAACCGGGCGACGCCTCCTGGCCTGTGACAGCGGCTTCGTTCATCCTGGTTCACAAGAAGCAGGACAAGCCCGAAAACGCCAAAGCCGTTCTGACCTTCTTCGACTGGGCGTTCAAGAACGGCGCGGACATGGCCAAGGACCTGGACTATGTGCCGATGCCTGCCTCGGTGGTCAGCCAGATAGCCGATGGCTGGAAGGCTGAGATCAAGGCGGCGGACGGCGCCGCGATCTGGAAGTAAACTCCAGATCGTGCAGTCGTGGGCCGAGGTGCCCCGTAAAGACGGCGCCGATTACACGGCGCCGTCTTTGTTGTGTAAAAATTACAATATTTTTTTGCTGGGCGCCCAGCCTCAAGAGTCGTCATGAACCCAAATCGCAACGCCTTCATGGACGTTCTGTTCAAGAACATCACGCGGGCTTTCGCCTTTTTCGTATTTATTCTTCTGGCGGCGATCATGGTGTCCCTGATATACGGAAGCCGGGAATCGATCTCGACTTTCGGTCTGGGCTTCCTCTGGTCGGACGAGTGGAACCCCGTCACCAATCAGTACGGCGCCCTGGTGCCTATAATCGGCACCCTTGTGACGTCCCTGGTGGCCCTGGTCATTGCCGTGCCGGTGTCTTTCGGCATCGCCATGTTCCTGACCGAACTGTCGCCCGCCTGGCTGCGTCGCCCGCTGGGCACGGCCATCGAGATGCTGGCGGCCATTCCGTCCATCATCTACGGCATGTGGGGCTTGTTCGTGTTCGTGCCCTTGTTCCAGGAATACATCCAGCCGAACGTGATCGCCCTCTTCGAGCCCATCCCGGTGCTCAACCATGTTTTCGCGGGCCCCCCTTTCGGCATCGGCGTATTCACGGCCGGCCTGATCCTGTCGGTCATGGTCATCCCGTTCATCACCGCAGTCATGCGCGATGTCTTCGAACTGGTCCCACCTCTGCTCAAGGAGTCCGCCTATGGCTTGGGGGGCACCACGTGGGAAGTGGTCTGGAAGGTGGTGCTGCCTTATACGAAGCATGGCGTGATCGGCGGCATCATGCTGGGCTTGGGACGGGCGCTGGGCGAGACCATGGCGGTGACTTTCGTCATCGGCAATGCCTTCAACCTGCCGCAATCCATTTTCGCCCCTTCCAACTCCATCGCGTCGGCGTTGGCCAACGAGTTCAACGAGGCGGGGGGCATGCAGAAATCGGCCTTGCTGGAACTGGGGCTCATCCTTTTCCTGATCACCACTATCGTTCTGGCTCTGTCGAAAGTCCTCCTGCTTCGCCTGTCCAAGGCTGAAGGTTCCTCGCGCTAATCCGGCCTTTGTCCCTTATGTCCGATTCCCTTGTCAGTCTTTCCAATTCCGTATACAGGCGCCGGCAACGCGTCAATCGCCTCATGCTGGCCCTATCGCTGGTCGCTCTGGCTTTCGGCCTGTTCTGGCTGTTCTGGATCATCCTGACGTTGCTGGTCAAGGGGGCGGGCGCCCTGTCCTTGAGCCTGTTCCTCGAGTCCACTCCGCCTCCCGGCGGGCAGGGGGGCTTGCTCAATGCCATTCTCGGGAGCGTGATGATGGCGGCCGTCGGCACGCTGATCGGCACGCCCATCGGCATTCTGGCCGGCACCTTCCTGGCCGAGTACGGCAAGCGCGGCTGGCTCGCTCCGGCCACCCGCTTCCTGAACGACGTGCTGTTGTCCGCGCCCTCCATCATCATCGGTCTGTTCATCTATGCCGTGTATGTGGCTCAGGTCGGGCACTATTCGGGGTGGGCGGGGGCGCTCGCGCTGGCTATCCTGGTCATTCCCGTCGTGGTCCGCTCCACCGACAACATGTTGCTGCTGGTGCCGAACAGCCTGCGCGAAGCCGCCGCCGCTCTGGGCTGCCCGCAATGGCGCATTGTCACGAAGATCTGTTATCGCGCGGCGATCTCGGGCATCATCACCGGGGTCCTGCTGGCGATTGCCCGCATTGCGGGGGAAACAGCCCCCTTGCTGTTTACCGCGCTGAACAATCAGTTCCTGTCCGGCAACATGAACGCCCCGATGGCCAACCTGCCGGTCGTGATCTTCCAGTATGCCGCGAGTCCATTCAAGGACTGGAACGATCTGGCTTGGGCCGGCGCCGTCCTGATCACTTTGCTGGTGCTGGCCATCAATATTGCCGCCCGCGCCCTTTTTCGTAAATAAATCATAGGCCGGCCCGTCGAACGCGGGCTGCCACCTGGATTCGGATATGACAACCTCCACCACAGCCGCCGATCGCGTGAAGCTTCAAGTCAAGAACCTGAATTTCTACTACGGCAAGTATCAGGCGATTCACGACGTCAACATGTCGATCAGGGAGAACAAAGTAACGGCCTTCATCGGGCCGTCCGGTTGCGGGAAGTCGACGCTTTTGCGGACTTTCAACCGCATGTTCGAGCTCTACCCCGGCCAGCGCGCCGAAGGCGAGATCCTGCTGGATGGCGAGAACATCCTGACTTCCAGGCAGGATATCTCCCTGATCCGTGCCAAGGTTGGCATGGTGTTCCAGAAGCCGACCCCCTTTCCCATGAGCATTTACGACAACATCGCTTTCGGCGTGCGTCTGTTCGAGAAGCTCAGCAAGGGCGAGATGGACGAACGTGTCGAGTGGGCGCTGACCAAGGCGGCACTCTGGAACGAGGTCAAGGACAAGCTGCATCAAAGCGGCAACGGTCTTTCCGGCGGGCAGCAGCAGCGCCTTTGCATTGCCCGCGGCGTCGCGATCAAGCCCGAGGTATTGCTGCTGGACGAGCCTTGTTCGGCGCTCGACCCGATCTCCACGGCCAAGATCGAAGAGCTCATCAATGAGCTCAAGGCCAACTACACCATCATCATCGTTACGCACAACATGCAGCAGGCCGCGCGTTGTTCTGATTACACGGCCTATATGTACCTGGGCGAACTCATGGAATTCGGCGAGACCGACAACATGTTCCTCAAGCCGACCCGCAAGGAAACCGAGGACTACATCACCGGCCGTTTCGGTTGATTTCCGGACTTTTTCGATTTGACCGCCAGTACGCCATTTGACGAACTCTATCAGCGCCCGGGCTTTCTGCTGCGCCGGGCCCATCAGATCTCGGTTGCGATCTTCGAGAGGGAGTGTGCGGCGGTCGGTCTGACCCCCGCGCAGTATGGCGTGCTGTACACGCTCTCGCATGCGCCGGATATCGGTCAGTCGGCGCTGTCGCGCGCCCTTGGACTGGATCGGGTGACGGTGCTGCATGTCGCCAAAGGCCTGGAGAAGCGGGGGCTGATCGTCCGCAAATCCGGCATTGACGGGAAGAGGCGCTTGGCCCTGGCGCTGACTGCCGAGGGAGACCGGGCATTCCGGATGGCGCAAGAATGTGCCGAGCGGGCGCTGCAGGCCCTGGTCTCTCCCTTCACCGAAGGCGAGGCCCAGACACTGAATGCCTTGTTGAACAAACTGTGCGCGACGCTGGAATCCGAGGCGCGCACGGAAATGTCGCCTCCCGCAAAAAGCTGAATCGCATCCGCCCGCAGGGAGAAAATTTGGCGGGCGGACTTGAATGCCGGCCGGGGCAGGGTAACTCCCAAACGGCGACCCAGTGCATTTTTTTATCAATTGATGTTAGTATGCTAACAACAAATGAACAGGAGGCTTCCATGAAATTTTCCTTCAGAAAGTGGGCGGCGGGCATGATGGGCGGGTTGGTCGCCATGCTGGCGGCCCCGGCGCTTGCACAGCAAAGCAATGCGCCCTTGTACCTGATCGTTCCTTTCACGCCGGGCACGGGTATCGACATGATCGCCCGTCAGGTCGGTCCCCGGCTGGCCGAAAAGCTGGGCCGCCCCGTCGTCGTCGAAAATAAGGCCGGTGCCTCGGGCAATATCGGGACGCTGAGCGTGGTTCGCGCGGCACCCGATGGCAACACATTGCTGGTCACGGTCAGCACTGTGGTCATGAATGCGCCGCTTTACCCCGACCTTCCGTTCGACCCGGTCAAGGACCTCAAGGCGGTGGCGCAGACCAGTTGGGGGCAGTTGATGCTGGTGTCGTCGGCCGCCTCGGGCATCAAGTCGGCCCAGCAGCTCATCGACGAAGCCAAGAAGCGTCCCACCGAATTGAACTATGGTTCTCCCGGCACGGGCACGCCGCATCACCTTGCGGCGGAGTTGTGGCTCAAGCAGACCGGCACCAAAATGACGCATGTGCCATACCGCGGCACCGGCCCGGCCTTGACGGACTTGCTGGGCGGTCAGATCGACGTCATGTTCCTGCCTATCCACGTGGCGCTGGAGCATGTCAAATCCGGCAAGTTGACCCCCCTGGCCATCAGTTCGCCCGAGCCCAATCCGCTGCTGCCCAATGTGCCGCCTTTGAGCAGCCTGGGCTACGGCAAGATCAATGTCGACATGTGGTACGGCATCATGGCGCCCCAGGGCACGCCGGATGCTGTGATCGAAAAGCTCAACGCTGAACTGAAGGACATCCTGAAAGCGCCTGAACTGCGCAAGGCCTTCGAGGCTCAGGGCATGACGCCGGCCTATGGCGACGCGGAATCCTTTGCGCGCCTCATCAAGTCGGATGCCGACCGCTGGGCGGCGCTGATCAAGGAACAAGGCATCAAGGCAGACTGATCGAGACCGGAAAAGGGGTGGGCAGCCGCCCCGATCACCGGGCGCCGATCGCACAATGTAGGTAGGTAACCATGAATATCGTGATAGTGGGGGCGGGAATCGGCGGCCTGACGGCTGCGGCTTTCCTGCTGCGGCACGGGCATCAGGTCCGTGTGTATGAGCAGGCGGCACATCTGGGGGAGGTCGGTGCAGGCATACAGATGAGCGCCAATGCCATGAAGGCCCTGGATGCATTGGGCTTGCGTCCCATCATCGAGCCCCAGGCCGTCCGTCCCAAGTCATTCGAGTTCCGTCGTTTCGATGACGGAGAGCTGCTTCACACCATTCCTTTGGGCGAAGCGCATGAGCAAAAGCACGGCAAGCCCTATTTCCAGATCCATCGCGCCGATCTGCACGCGGCGCTGGTACGCGCCGTGCGAGAGCTGAGCCCCGGTGCGATCGAGGTCAACGCCAGGGTGGAGCGTCTCGAAGAGGATGATTCGGGTGTCACGCTTTTCCTCGCAGACGGCCGCAGCGAAACGGCCGACCTGGTCATCGGCGCAGACGGTATCAAGTCGGTGGTCAGGATGCATGTCATCGGCCCCGATGCGCCTCAGTTCACGGGACAGGTGGCATGGCGTTGCACTGTTCCCATTGCGCGTATCGCGCCGGAGCTGCGTACCGACCTCGTCTCGACCATCTGGTGTGGCCCGAAGAACCACGCTGTCACCTACTATTTGCGCAACGGCGAGCTTCTGAATTTCGTGGGCTGTGTCGAGCGCGACGATCCCGAGGAGTCCTGGACTACCTGCCGTCCCTGGGAGGAGCTGGATGCCGATTACGCCGGCTGGCACCCCATGGTCAGGGCGGTGATCGACAACGTGGACAAAGACCAATGTTTTCGTTGGGCGCTCAATAACCGTATCCCCAGCATGCGCTGGAGTTCCGGCCAGGTGACCCTTTTGGGCGATGCGGTTCATGCGACATTGCCCTATATGGCGCAAGGTGCGGCGATGGCCATCGAGGACGCAGCGGTGCTGGCGCGCGCCCTTGATCTGGACATGCCTCTGGCCGACAGGCTCAAGGCCTACGAGCGTCATCGCGCGCCGCGCACGGCCCGGGTGGTGAATGAGTCCACAGAAATGGGCGAGCTCTATCACATCAGCAATGCTGATGAAATGCGCAAGGCCTTCCATGACCGGAATATTGCGCGTTCGCGGAACGAATGGCTGTATCCCTATGATCCTTTGACCGTCGATTTGCTGGGAGCCTGAGTCCATCGCCCGCGCCTGGCGGCGTGGGCGGGCAAAGTATTCCGGTTTATGCCATAATCACGCTCTTGTCGGGGCGTAGCGCAGCCTGGTAGCGCATCTGGTTTGGGACCAGAGGGTCGCGAGTTCGAATCCCGCCGCCCCGACCACAATTCAAAACGGCCTTGCAGGTTTTCCTGCAAGGCCGTTTTCATTTGGCCGAAAGGCGTTTCTTTGCCGCCTGGCCTTACGGAAATTTGTATTGTTTTGTAATATCGGTGGCATTGCGCGCGCAGGGGGATCATAGTGTTCATGGGGAATAATTTATCCCTTTGACATTTAGGATCTACTTTGAAAACAGAAATTGGTATCGTGAAATGGTTTAACAGCGAGAAAGGATTCGGCTTCATTACGCCCGAGTCCGGCGGCAAAGACCTTTTCGCGCACTACAGCGAAATCCAGGGCACCGGCCACAAGTCCCTCCAAGAGAACCAGCGCGTCTCGTACGTTGCTGTTCAGGGACAGAAAGGCCCCCAGGCGACAAACATTCAAATTCTCTGATTTTTCGCCCCGCCCGCCCGAAAGGGCGGTGCGGGCCGAGAAACCATGCAAACCGAACCGAATCCGCTGCTTCAGCGGGTTCGGTTCTTGCTTTTTGCGGGCCGGAAATTACGTTTGAGGGCCTTCCTTGGCCAGTTCCCGCTGGATCAGCGCGCGGAACTGGCCTAATGCCGCGTCCAGCCCGCAGGCGACAGGTTGAAATGAGGGATTGCGGCGCAGGGCGCCTGCCTGCGCGCTGATGATCGCCCGGTCCTCTTCGAAGGCCTGAATGATGCTCTTGTATAAGGCTTCATTGACTTCGGCGCTGTCCTTCTCGAAGTTGCGGGGTTGGGCAAAGAAATAATGGCTGGAGTTTTCGGTTTCGGGCGTCACGGCCTGGCAGTGGCGGAATTCGATTGCTCCGTCGCGCATCCCTTTCTCGGCCCCGCTATGGGCCGGCGCGAAGCCCGAGTCCATGATGAGGATTCCCGGCAGGACAAAATCGTAGTTGTTCCAGCGGTCAACGTTGTCCGTCATGCCCATTTTTTGCAGCAGCTTTGCGACAAACGGCGCGGCCGGCCTGTCCATGAACCAGCGCGTTATCCGCAGCCCTCGCTCAAGCCTGTCGATTTTGGAGCGCAATTGCGCGTATTCCTCTGAGCCTCCAAGCGTCTTGGGGTGCACAAACGACAAATGGGAGAAATCCAGCAGATTGTCGTTGATGAGCTGGTAATTGACGTCGTAATGCAGGTAGCCGGGCGGGGTGCAGGCCCAGTCGGGGTTGTCCAGCCACGAGGTGTCCGGAATCCAGTCGAGGTTTGCTGCATCGGGGTCGCCCATCCATAGCCAAACCCAGCGATGACGCTCCACAACTTTGTAGGCGCGAACTTTGGCATTGGGAGGAATCTTTTCCTGTCCGGGGATCTCGATGCATTGACCTTGAATATCAAATGAAAATCCGTGGTACATGCACCGCACGGTATCGCCTTCGTGCCGGCCAACGGACAGCGGCGCACCGCGGTGGCAGCATTGATCTTCAAAGGCGTGCAGAGCGCCCTGCTTGTCACGCCAGAACAGTATCGGTGTCCCGCAGATCGTTCGCGAGAACAAGGCGTCGTTGCCGATCTCATGAGACCAGGCGGCAACATACCAGCAATTCTTGATAAACATTCTCTCCCCCGGGAAGGCGCTTTGGGTTGTATCCCGGAAGCTCCGGCCGTCAGGCCGGGAACTTCTCTTTTTATTTTGCGCGTTGAACAAATGAACGAGTCGGAAGGGGCTTTGAGCCCCATCCTTTACTTGACGTAGCGCCAGGCTCCGTCTTTGATCTCCACCATGACCTGGCTGCGCTCGTCAGCCCCGTTATGGTCAGTGGGCGACATGGTGTAGACACCCTGTGTCAGCACGAGCTCGTGAATGTCTTCCAATGCCTGGCGGAGCGCCTTGCGGAATTCCGGAGTGCCCGGATTGGCCTTCTTGAGCGCGATCGGCACCGCATGCTCAAGCTGCAGGAAAGCATCCCAGGCCATGCCGCCAAACAGTGAAGGCTGTTCATTGCCATACTTTGCCTTGTAGGCCGCCACATAGCGCAGGGCAACGGATTTGACGGGGTTGCTGTCCGGCAGTTGCTCGGCGACCAGTAGAGGGGATACGGGCATGCGTGTGCCTTCGAGCGCCTGGCCTCCTACGCGCAGGAAATCATTGTTGGCCACCGCCTGTGTTTGATAGATCTGGCCTTTGTAATTGCGCTTGGCCAATTCGAGCTGGGGCATCGCCGCGGGTGTTCCGGCGGCGGCGATGAGCACCGCGTCAGGCTTCACACCCAGCAGCTTGATCGCTTGGGAGACGAAGCTGGTGTCGGTGCCGGAGAAGCGCTCTACTGCGACGATGTTGATGCCTTCGCTGGCGGCCAGCTTATTGGCGACGTCGACGAATGTCTGTCCATAGGCGTTGCTCATTGCCACAATCGCCAGTTTGTTCTGGTGGCGCTGTTTCATGTCCTGGAAGATCATTTTCAGCGGGATGGCCTCGCTGGGCGGCATTTTGTAGATCCATCGCCGTACGTCATCCATGGGGGTCACGAGAGCCCCGCCTCCGGCAAGGCTCAGCATGGGCGTGCTCGTTTCCGCCGCCACTTGCATTGCCGCCATCGAAGTGGGCGTGACGGACGGGCCGACGAAGACATCCACGTTCTGCTCCGAACTGAGCTTGCGTGCCGCCACGGTGGAGGCAGTAGGGTCTGAACCATCATCCAGCACGTTCATGACCACCTTTTGTCCGGCGATCTCTTGTGGCCATACGGCAATGGTGTTGCGGGCCGGGATTCCCAAAGAGGCGGCCGGACCTGTCAGGGACAGGATGGCGCCGACGCGGATGTCGGCCCGGGCTTGACCGGAATAGCCGACCGTAGCCAAGGCGGCGCTGGCAAGCAGCCCTACGATTGCTTTCATGTTTGTCTCCATAATTATTGAATATTGAGATTTCAGTCTATTTTGTTTTTTTGGATGGGTCAATTAATTTGATATATGATTATTTTGTAATTTTTATAGGGTCGCTATGCCTACTGCTCCCGCCTCCTCTGTCATCACTCGTGTCGCCGACGTGCTGAACATGTTCAGTCCGCGCAAGGCCTTGGTGTCGATCGACGAAATAGCCGCTTGCCTGGATGTCAGCACGGCGTCGGCCTATCGTTATGCCAGCGAGTTGTCGAATGCGGGCTTGCTGTCGCGAACGTCGGGCCATTACCGTCTGGGGCCGAAGATCATCGAGTTGGAATATCTGATCCGATCTTATGATCCGATCATTCGCGCGGGTCACAGCCTCATGACCGGCTTGGCCGAGCTGACGGGGTGTGATGTGTTGTTATGCAATATCTACGACTTGCATGTCGTGAATGTTCACCACATCCGCGGTGGCCAGCCGATGGAAATTACTTACACAAAAGGCTTGCCCATGCCCATCTTCAGAGGCTCACAAGCCCATGTCGTGCTGGCCCACATGGACAGGCGCAAGCTCAAACGCATTCATGACCAGGCGGTTCTGGATCCGGAGCTGAGGCCGGATGTGCATGCGATCGGTGAAACGTGGCAGGAGTTCACCAGAACACTCAAGCAGATACGCAGTCAGGGCTATTACATTTCAAGGGGCGAACTGGATGCGGATGTCACGGGGATTGCCGCCCCGGTGTTTGGGGATGACAAGGAGATTGTCGCCAGCCTGGTGCTCAGTCGCCGAAGCTCTTTGCCGTCCAGGCTGAGTGAAGAGGCATTGATCAACCTGGTTGTCGAGGCTGCGAGGGAGATTTCGCGCCGCATCGACCAGGCTGCCTTGGTGGAGACTGAATTGGTGCCCGCGGATTAGGCCGTCTCGGGCAGCAGCCTGAGCTGCTTATCTCGAGTCCCCGGCGGACGTGGTTCCACGCAGGAGCATGGGCAGCGTGTAGCGCTGCTTGCGGTAGACCCAATTCGGCCATAGCACGTGGGCCAGGGCTTCCTGGGCCAGATCGGGATCGAGTGGCTCAGGCGTATACGAGGCTGGGGCTTCGTAGCGGTATTGCGTGGCAGGTTTCTCGGCTTCGAGGATCACCAGACGGTCGCCTTTGAGATAGCCGTAATTGTCGTAGTACTGCATCATGGCGCGGCCTCCGCCCTCGCCGGTGAGGTCGTGACCCGGCATGGGGTGTTCGGTATCCAGGCCGGCGAGCGAAAGCAGGGTGGGGGCGAGATCGATCTGGCTGATGATGCGGTCATCGCTGCGCACGGGTACGCCGGCTCCCAGCATGAGCGCCGGGATGTGGAAGTGCCTCAGCGGCACCAGATTGGCCCCGCCCACGCGGGCATCGTGATCCGCCACGATGAGGAAAACCGTGTTCTCCCAATAGTGTGATTGCCTTGCCCTGTCGAAGAACTGGCCGATGGCCCAGTCGGCGTAGCGGACCGTGTTGTCGTTGGTGGCGGGATCGCCATCGGGCTTGATGCGGCCCGACGGATATTCCCACGGGGTATGGTTCGAGACCGAAAAGGCGAGCGTGAAGGTCGGCTGATCCGAGCGCGCGTCCAGGAGATCGTGCAGCGTGTTGAACATGTCCTCATCGGAAGCGCCCCAGGTGCCGACGAAGGCCGGGTTCTTGAAGGAGTCGCGTTCATACAGATCGTCGAAGCCGTTGCCCAGAAAGAAGCTCTTCATATTGTCGAAGTGCGCTTCGCCGCCGTAGATGAAACTGGAGCGGTAGCCATGCTGGCGCAGAAGCTGGGCCATGGTGAAGAAATTGCTCTGGGCGCCCGACAGACGCAGGGCGGCATCGGACACCGTGGGAGGGAAACCGGCGACCACGGCTTCAAGTCCGCGGACTGAGCGGGTGCCTGTTGCGTATGCGCGCGTGAAATTCCAGCCCAAGGTCGACAGCTCGTCGAGACACGGCGTCAGCTTGGCGCCGCCGAGATTGCCCACGAACTGTGCGCCCAGGCTTTCTTCCACGATCATGACGATATTCAATGGACGCTCGCGTGGGCGAGCCGGGGTTTGCCGGTGCAGCGATGGGATGTCCCGGCTGACGGGCTCGATGCCTGCGGCGGAGTTCACGATGCGCAGCATGTCGTCATCCGGCATGTCGCCATAGATGTCGCTGGCCGACCGTTCGTTCTTGATGCTGTAGACGGCGTACAGCACGCTGTACAGGGAATTGAGCGGCAGTGTGTTCAACATGCTGTCGCCGCAATAGGCGACGGTGGAGGGGTTGATGGGCCGGTGTCCCAGGGTGCCCCGGATGGCCATAAACACGATGACGGCCACCAGCACGGACTCCAGCGGGCGCACCCACCAGGTCGTGGGCGCTTCGGGCACAGCCTGGCCAAACAGCAGCCATCCGATGCCCATCATCACGGCCAGAGCCGCGGTTGCGGCGAAAATGACGACTTTATAGCCCTTCCAGAGCATGCCCAGCACTTCCTGGGGGTGCTCCAGATATTCCACGTAGAGCTTGTTGGGACGCGTGTCGTATTCGACGATGAATTGCGGCGTGGACGCTTCGAGCAGCACCAACAGGAACCACGCGATCATGAACCAGATCCCGGTGATGCCGGAAGCCAGGGTGTATTGCCCGACCCAAGGCGCGAGCAGGGCGGGGATGCCGGCAAGCATCGCGATCATCAAGGCATCCATGCGCAGCCCGCCCCGCAGTATGGGCCATAGCCCGCCCGCCTTGCGCACACGGGCCCATTGCCAGGCGGCCAGCAGGCAGCGGCTCAGGGTCAGGAATGCGAAGCTGGCCAGAATGAATGTCAGGATTTGCGTGTGCATGAGTGCGACGACGTATTGAAAAGATCGGGTTTACGATGTATGTTCCTTGCTTTGCAAGGAGGTCAGGGCCAGCAGACTTGCCACGTTGGCGCGCTATTCGTGGCTTGCGGGTTCTGGGCATGGCGTACTATATAACAGGATGATATTGAGCTGACACGATGTCCAAGAACAAGCCCGTCCCCCCTTCGTCAGCCCTTGGTTCCTATGATTTTTCAGAGCAGGTCGGCCATTTGCTGCGGCGGGCCTATCAGCGCCATGTGGCCGTATTCCAGCAGACCATTCCCGATTCCCAGTTGACCGCCGTGCAGTTCGTCGTGCTGTGTGCGGTGGAAGACGCCGGCGCATGTTCCCTGAGCGAAATCGTCAAGCGCACGGCCATCGATCAAGCCACCGTCCGGGGGATCATCGACCGGCTCAAGGCCCGCCATCTTCTGGTGGTGCGCCACGACGAGTCCGATCGACGCAAGGTGCTCGTCAGCCTGACCCCGGCGGGGCTGGATCTCGTTCGCACCACGGTTCCCTTTGCCTTCGAGATCACCGAGAAGACCTTCAAGGGCTTCAATCAGGCCGAGCGGGTGGCGCTGACCTATCTATTGACCAAGATGTGCAATGCCGACGCCGAAGACTGACCCCCGTCCCGAATCCGCCGGCCAAGGCCGTCATGCGCTGCATGGCGGCCTTTTGCTTTGGGATAAAGCAATGTGTACGTTTGAATTTTCGGCCCTTTGCCTTGCCGGTTCCGGTGCTGCGGCGTCATCCGGTTTTTTGGCCCGCCATTCGCGCCAAAGCCATGGCCCGCGTGCGTTCGCGCCATCCCCGGAACGGCGAAAAAGATGCGAAAGAAAGGCTTGGGCGGGATGAGTCATGTTTTGTCGGCGGTGGCTTAATTGAATTTTTTACACCGTTTTTTGATTTGGGAATCAAGGGTTTATCCCTATGGGGGATATTCTTTACCTTCAAAAATGACATGTGTACACTTGATTGGCTGCATTACTTCTTGAAACCGCATCGCTGCCGTTGGCCAGTCTGGCAGGCTATGCCTAACACTAGGGAAGACCTATGAAGAGCAAGAATATGTATGGCGCATTGCTAGGAGCCGCGCTATTTGTTTCGATGTCGGCCGGGGCGGTGGCCCAGGGCGTCATCAAGATCGGCGAGGTGAACAGCTACAAGACTCAGCCTGCCTTTCTGGGACCATACAAAAATGGCATGGATCTGGCCGTCAGCCAGATCAACGATGCGGGCGGCATCAATGGCAAGAAGCTGGAGCTCATCGTGCGCGATGACAACTCCACCCCGGGCGACGCGGTGCGCGCCGTCGAAGAGCTGCTTTCCCGCGACAAGGTCGATGTGCTGACCGGCACCTTCCTGTCGCATATCGGCCTGGCTGTCACCGACTACGCCAAGCACAAGAAGGTTTTCTTCCTGGCCAGCGAACCGCTCACCGACAAGATCGTCTGGGCGGACGGCAACCGCTACACCTATCGCCTGCGGCCTTCGACCTACATGCAGGTCGCCATGCTCATTCCCGAAGCCGTCAAGCTGAAGAAGAAGCGCTGGGCCCTGGTCTATCCCAACTATGAATACGGCCAGTCGGCCGCTGCCACCTTCAAGCAATTGCTCAAGGCGGCCCAGCCCGACGTCGAGTTCGTGGCTGAGCAGGCCTCGCCCCTTGGCAAGGTCGATGCCGCGAACGTTGTGCAGGCTCTGGCCGACGCCAAGCCCGACGCCGTCTTCAACGTGCTGTTCGCCGCCGATCTGGCCAAGCTGGTTCGCGCCGGTACGCAACGCCACTTCTTCAACAAGGATCTTCCGGTCGTCAGCCTGCTGACCGGCGAACCCGAATACCTGGATCCTCTGGGCGAAGAAACTCCTGAAGGCTGGATCGTCACCGGCTATCCCTGGTATGCCATCAATACGCCCGAGCACAAGGCCTTCGTAGCCGCGTATCAGGCCAAGTTCAACGATTACCCGCGCCTGGGCACCATCGTTGGCTACAACGCCATCATGTCGCTGGCCGCCGGCATCAAGAAGGCGGGAAGCACCGAGACCGAAGCGATGGTCAAGGCATTCAGCGGCCTGAAGGTCGACACCCCCACGGGTCCGATCGAATACCGTCCGCAGGACCACCAATCGACCATGGGCGCCTACGTGGGCAAGCTCGCCAAGAAGGACGGCAAGGGCATCATGGTTGATTTCCGTTATATCGATGGCGCATCGGTCCAGCCGACCGACGCCCAGGTCAAGGAGTGGCGTCCCGCCAGCGCCAACTAAGGCGTCTCCTCATGCGCGCGCCATCGGCCGATGGCGCGCGGCTCCCCTACAGGTGTGAAGTGCTATGGATTTGTCCGGTATTCTGGTCCAGGCTTTGAATGGACTGGCCGAGGCATCGTCGCTGTTTCTCGTTGCAGCGGGCCTCTCTCTGATTTTCGGCGTAACGCGCATCGTCAATTTTGCCCATGGCTCCTTGTACATGCTGGGCATCTACGTGGCGTATACCTTTGTGCAGGGCATCGGAAAGACGCCCCTGGGTTTCTGGGCGGCGCTCATCGCGGCCGCCTTGCTGGTCGGGGCCTTGGGTGCCCTGATTGAAGTCGTGCTCTTGCGGCGCATCTACCGAGCGCCGGAACTCTTCCAATTGCTGGCGACGTTTGCTCTGGTGCTGGTCATCAACGATGCCACGTTGTGGATCTGGGGGCCGGAAGACCTGCTGGGCCCCATTGCGCCCGGTCTCAACGGCTCCATCCAGCTTTTTGGGCGCTACATCCCCAAGTACGACATCGTGCTGATTTTCATGGGGCCTGTGGTGCTCGGCCTGCTCTGGCTGCTGCTGCGCCGTACCCGGTGGGGTACCCTGGTGCGCGCGGCAACGCAGGACCGTGAAATGCTGGGCGCGCTGGGCGTGAACCAGGCCTGGTTGTTCACCGGGGTCTTCGCCTTGGGCGCATTCCTGGCGGCCCTCGGCGGGGCCATGCAGATTCCCCGTCTGCCTGCCAACCTGACACTCGATCTGAGCATCATCGGCGATGCCTTCGTGATCGTCGTGGTGGGGGGGATGGGGTCCATTCCCGGAGCCTATGTCGCGGCGCTCATCATCGCCGAACTCAAGGCGCTGTGCATTGCGCTCGGCACCGTGGACCTGTTCGGCATCAGCTTTGCCTTTCCCAAGCTTACCCTGGTCGTGGAGTTCATTTTCATGGCCGTGGTGCTGGTGTTCCGTCCCTGGGGGCTCTTCGGGCGGGTGCAGGCAGCCAGCCGCAACTCATCGCCCATCGAGGCGCCCCTGCGTCCCTCCGGCACGCCTTTCAAGGTGTTCATCGGCGCGGTGGTGGTCGTGCTGGCCCTGATCCCGCTCATGACCCAGTGGCTGCCTTACGCGCCTGTGCTGATGCTGGACATCATCGTGGCCTCGCTCTTTGCCCTGAGCCTGCATTTCATGATGGGGCCGGGTGGCATGCACTCGTTCGGTCACGCGGCTTATTATGGCCTGGGGGCCTATGGGGCCGCCTTGCTGCTCAAGACGGCGGCATTTTCCATGGGCTGGTCGATCGCGCTTGCGCCGCTCATTGCGGGGGTGGCCGCCATCGTCTTCGGCTGGTTCTGCGTTCGGCTGTCGGGCATCTACCTGGCCATGCTGACCCTGGCATTCGGCCAGATCGTCTGGTCCGTGTTCTACCAGTGGGATGAGTTCACCGGCGGGTCCAACGGCATCGTGGGTGTGTGGCCCGCCTCCTGGCTCGAGGGCAACAACTACTACTATTTCGCGCTTGCCGTCGTGTTGGTCTCGGCCTTCATCCTGCGCCGCATCCTGTTCTCGTCCTTCGGGTATGCCATGCGCGCCAGTCGCGACTCGGCCCTGAGGGCCGATGCCCTCGGCATCGACGTGAAGCGGGTGCAGTGGGTGGCCTTCGTCATTGCCGGTATTTTCGGCGGCCTGGCCGGTGTGCTGTTCGTCTTCTCCAAGGGCAGCGCATCGCCCGAGATCATTTCGGTGGTGAAGTCGGTCGATGGGTTGGTGATGGTGCTGCTGGGTGGCGTGCAGACCTTGCTCGGGCCTGCCGTGGGCGCAGCCGTCTTCAAAGTGCTGCAAGACTATTTCATGGGCATCACGGAATACTGGCATGCGCTCTTCGGCGGGGTGATCCTGTTGCTGGTGCTGGCATTCCCCCAGGGCATTGCCGGTTATTTCAAACAATTGTTCGAGTCGCCGGGAGGGTTCTTGGTGCGTCGCTTCGGCAAGGGAGGGCAGCGTGAGCTTGCTTGAGGTTCGTGATCTGAAAAAATCCTTCGGCGGCAACCTCGCTGTCGATAACATCTCCTTTGACTTGCAGCCGGGCGAGCTGCTTGCCCTGATCGGCCCCAATGGGGCGGGCAAGACCACGACCTTCAACATGGTCAATGGGCAGCTTGCCGCCACCGCGGGCTCCATCAAGCTCGGGGGCGTCGAACTGGTGGGCATGGCGCCTCGCCAGATTGCCCACATGGGCGTGGGCCGTACCTTCCAGATTGCGGCGACTTTCTCCTCGCTTTCCGTGGTCGAGAATGTGCAGATGGCCTTGCTGGCCCATCACCGCAAGATCTTCTCCTTCTGGCGTCCGGCGGCCAGCCAGTACCGCAACGAGGCCATGTCCCTGCTCGAACAGGTCGGCATGGCCTCCCAGGCCGATCGCCCTTGCAGCGAGCTGGCCTATGGCGATGTGAAGCGGGTGGAGCTTGCCATGGGCCTGGCAAATGATCCCAAGCTTCTGCTCATGGACGAGCCGACCGCGGGCATGGCGCCTCGCGAGCGCAACGATCTCATGGCGTTGACCAAAGAGCTGGTCGTCAAGCGCAATATGGCAGTGCTTTTTACCGAGCACAGCATGGATGTCGTTTTCGCGTATGCCGATCGCATGATCGTCCTGGCGCGGGGCCGCTTGATCGCCGAAGGCGGGGCGGAGGATATTCGCAACCATCCCAAGGTTCAGGAAGTGTATTTCGGTACAGGCAAGACCTTTGAGAAGAAACAGGCCGAGGCGGTTCAATGAGCAAGTCGAGTTTTGATCCGGCGGCACCGCTGCTGAGCGTGTCGCGGTTGAATGCGTGGTACGGGGCCGCGCACATATTGTTCGATGTGGATCTTGAAGTCAGGCGCGGCGAGGTCGTTGCCTTGATGGGCCGCAACGGCGCGGGCAAGTCCACGACACTCAAGTCCGTCATGGGCCTGATGAACAAATGGAAGGGCGATGTGGCCTTCATGGGCAAGCGCCTCACCGGGCTTGCCCCGTATGAGATTGCCCGCGCGGGGCTGGGCTTCGTGCCCGAAGACAGGCGGGTATTCGCCGATCTCACCGTGACTGAGAATCTCGAGGTCGGCCGTCAGCCGGCCCGCACCTGGCCGGACGGCTCTCCGGCTTTTACCTGGTCTCCCGAAGAGCTGTACCGGCTCTTTCCGAACCTGGGGGCCATGCAGGACCGCAACGGGGGCCACATGAGCGGCGGAGAGCAGCAGATGCTCACGGTAGCGCGCACGCTCATGGGCAATCCATTCCTGGTGCTGCTCGACGAGCCGTCCGAAGGCGTGGCGCCTGTGATCGTCGAGCAAATGGCCAACATGATTCTGGAGCTCAAGAAGCAGGGTGTCAGCATCCTGCTGTCCGAGCAGAACGTGCATTTCGCCGAACTGGTGTCGGACCGCGTCTATGTGCTCGAAAAGGGCCAGATCCGCTACAGCGGCTCGATGCAGGAACTGGCCGCCAACGAGGATGTGCGGCGCGCCTACCTGACCGTGTAGCGGCTCATGCTTCAGTCGTGCCCGGCGTTGCGCAGGGCACGGATCTTCTCGCCGATATCCGTCCATGCCGGCTTGTCCGGCGCAAAGCGCAGACGCAGGTATGCGACCAGCGTTTCAAGCTGCTGGTCATTCATGCTGTCCTTGAATCCCGCCATCGTGCCAAGGTTGTCGGCGGCGGGGTCGTTGACGCCGTGCAGGAGGACCTGGATCACGTTGTCGGGTACGGCGCTGTGCAGATTGCTGTTCAGGGCCAACGAAGGCCGGGCGCCGAACAGCGGCGGACCGCCCCTGGCATCGTGACAGACGGCGCAGGCGCCTTCGAACAGAGTATCTCCGGGATGCGTCATGGCTGCCGGGTTGTTGCGGCCGGCGTCTTCCAGGATAGCCGCCTGCACCGCCAGGGGGGCAGTCTGGGCTTCCGGGCTGGACAGGCTGGCCAGATAATGCGCAACCGCCCTTACATCCGAGTCGGGCAGCTCCGCCATGCTGCGTACGACCGGGGCCATCGGCCCTGCGGCGACCCCGTGCAGCGATGAGTAGCCCGTGCGCAGGTAGTCGTACAGGCTGTCCTCCGTCCAGGGAATGGGCGCTTTGGAAAGTGAGTTGAGTGCCGGCGCCTCCCAGCCGTCGGCAAAGCCGCCGCCCAGAAAATTCAGGCCGTCGGATTTTTCCGCGCCCAGTGCGTTGCGCGGCGAGTGGCAGGCGGCGCAATGGCCCGCGCCCTGAACGAGATAGGCGCCGCGATTCCAGAGCGTGCTGCGTTCCGGGTCCGGCGTGTAGCGCTCATTGCGATGGAACAGCAGATTCCAGCCGGCCAGCATGGGCCGCAGGTTGTAGGGGAAATCCAGCCGTGTCGGCGGGGGCGAGGACGAAACCGGCTCGCGCGTCATGAGATAGGCATAAAGCGCCTGCATGTCCGCGTCGCTCATTTTTGCGAAGGCCGTATACGGGAACGCAGGGTAGAGGCGGCGACCGTCGCGATGGATGCCTTCGCGCATTGCCCGCTCGAAGGCGGCATAGGACCAGGCTCCGATGCCGGTCTCCCGGTCTGGAGTGATGTTGGTGGTATAGACTGTCCCAAACGGCGTTTCCAGGGGGCGTCCGCCCGCATTGTCGATGCCGCCGGGCGCCGTATGGCAGACGATGCAGTCGCCTGCCGCCGCGACGAGGCGCCCGCGCTCGATGGCGGCGTTTGAGTACAGCGAGGTATCTACGGTGGCGGGCGCGATGGCGCTGCGCCATGGCAGCGCTGCGACGAGGAGGCCGGCCGCTGTTGCGGCAATGCCGCCAAGCAAGGCGTAGCTCAGCTTGCGGGCGGGGGCCTTGCGCCTGACCTGCTCGATCGAGCCATTGAAGGGCGGTTGGCGAAAGCGTACGCCGGTTGCGTCGTAAATGGCGTTGGCGATTGCCGCGGCCGCCGGCAGTTCGGCGTGTCGGCTCCAGCTTACGGCCGGATTCAGGGCGTGATCCTGTGCCACCAGGTCGACTTTGGGCAGGCTCACTGCGCGAGAGGCCGGGGCGGCTTCCGTGTCCCAGTCATCGAATTGAGGCTGATGCTGCAACAAGCCGGCAGCGGCCTGTTGCAGCCGGTCCTCCAGCTTGAGGCTGGTGTGGGCTTGCTGCTCGACTTCCTCGGCGTCGTGGCCGACTGTGATGCGGGTGAGGTCGATGTGCCCTGACTCGCCGTCGACGGCCACCTCGGCCACCCAGGCAGCCCAGACTTTGCGTGGAGGCTCCTGGCTATTGTCGATGACATGGGTGTAGGCAAAGCCTTTGCCTGTGCCCGGCGTCCGGGTGTCCGACCAACGGGCCTGTTGCGCGACCGATCGGATCAGGCTGCGGCCCCTGGGATCGTCAAGCTGCCGCAGCCGGGCTTCGACCGGGTCTTCGCCGCGCAGGCGGGCCAGTTCGTCGATGTACGATTCGCCGGCGAAGATCTGGCCTGCCGCGTTGCCGGCGCGTCCTGAGACCGGAACGTCCTGCGGTGCGACGCTATGGCTGTCCGCCTGAGGCGTGTAGTCAGTCCGCACTTCGAGGGTCGTCGGTCGGTTGTCTTGTTCGAAGCCGCACAACAGCGCGGCGATCGAAGGGCGGTCATGCAGGTAGCGATTGCTCACCGCCCGGCTTTGCCGGATGCCCTCTGGAGCGGGCTGGCTGTCGTCCTTGGGCAGGAAGCGCCATTGTGCCGGCGCTTCGGGTGGCGTGCCGTCCTGCTGCACCCTGACCGCCTGTCTGACCCCGAGTGAAAGCAAGGCCGCATCGACGGCGACATCGTGGCCGTCCACCGGACGCTGACCATTGGGAAGCAGGGCGATGGAGGCAAGGGGGAGGTTGCAGATCAGGCCCAGCTCGTCCTTCAGCCCGGGACTATGCGGGTTCGCGGTCCATACGGTCAGTGTCTGGCCGTCGAAATGCGCGATCGCCCAGGAGGATGGCGCGGACGGTTCGGGCCAGGCATAGGGGTCGCCGGCGTCCGGCGCTTCCAGGGGGGCCGCTGCGGGGGGCGTGCCCGGGGTGTCGCTCTTGGCTGAAATCTGCAGCCGTGAGGGCTCCGGTGCCTGGCGCCACTCGCTGCGGATCTGGGCTCTCGCATGCAGGGCTTGGCGAGGCTGCGAGGCAACGACGCCGATGAAGTTGTTCAGGACAATGACGTCGACGACGCCAGGCACCTGCCGGGCCGCCTCCATGTCGATCTCGGTCAAGGTCGGGCCGGTATAGCGACACCCGTTCCAGAGCAGGGATGGCGGGCGGAGTACGGCGCCATGCAGAAGCGCAGAATCGGGCGGGGGAGCGATGTCCCGGGAGCCCTGAACCGGTTCGAGGTGTTGCTGCACCCTCATCGGTTGCGCTCCACGGCCAGCATCGCCGCCTCCATGATCTCGACATGTGTGCCGCAACGGCACAGGTTGTATTTGAGTTCCTGGCGTATCTGCTGCTCGGTCGGGTGCGGGTTGCGATTGAGCAGGGCCTGCAAGGTCATGATCATGCCGTTCAGGCAATACCCGCACTGTGCGCCTTGCTTGTCGATGAACGCTTGCGGCACGAGCCCCGGGGAGCCGTCGGGCGAGAGGCCTTCGAGCGTGGTCACGGCGTGGCGGGCCACCGCCTTGACGGTGACCACGCAGGAGCGGGCGGCAACGCCGTCGACCAGCACCGTGCATGCCCCGCATTCGCCCAGTCCGCAGCCGAACTTGGGGCCGTTCAAGGCCAGGTCATTGCGCAGGACATACAGCAAGGGCGTTTCGGGCTCGACTGTGACCGTATGGCTGGCCCCATTGACGTTCAGTTCGAAAGTTTGGGTTCGAAGGCTCATGTCTCGTGTGTGGCGTTCTTCAGGACGTGCGCGTCCTTCCGGGGGCTGTGGCACCCAATGGCATATACTTTTTATTGCAGTGTATGCGCTTTAGTTTTTTGGGTAAACGCAGTGGCGGCCATTTTGCGGGTTTTCGGCTGATGGCTAGGGTTATTACTGATATTCCCGGCCCGCCGCTTTTTTTGCCCAGGGCTTTTGGTGTATCGTGACCATTACCGCGTACACATTGGAAGCCCCGGCAGTCTTCGGCTTGGCTTCCCCGTTCGCCCCACAACATGGTGCCGTCATGCATTCTGCCCAGCCCAAGGCGCTGCGCCAGCAGCTATTCTCCCGAAACGGCGTGTTGCTCGTGGTGCGTCCACCCGTCCTGCCGCCCAAGCCGGCCCCCGGTCAGCCGGGCATCGCTTCGGATTATCTTCAGGAGCATGGCGATATATTCGTGGCGGTTCTGAATACCGGCGAGGTCCTGGCGTTCAATGGCCATGTGGACCTCGGAACCGGCATTCGCACTGCGCTGGCGCAAATCGTGGCGGAAGAGTTGAGCGTCGCTTTCACGCAAGTGCGCATGGTGCTCGGCCACACTGAGGCGACCCCCAATCAGGGGCCCACCATCGCCAGCGCTACCATACAGATCAGTGCCTTGCCCCTGCGCCAGGCCGCGGCACGGGCCAGGGAGTGTTTGCTGTCCCTGGCGGCCGAGCGCCTCGGCGCGGCGCCTTCCGAATTGCGTGTCCGCGAGGGGGCGGTGCATGCGCCCGGCGGACGCATGATCGCTTATGGTCCGCTGATCGGGAACGAGCATATCGAGCTCGAGTTTTCCGCCGATGTCCCGCTCAAGCCTGCGGCCGAGTATTCGCTGATCGGCACATCCGTGCCGAGGGTCGACATTCCTCTCAAGGCGACGGGCCAACTGGTGTATGTGCATGACGTGCGATTGCCCGGCATGTGGCATGGGCGGGTCGTTCGCCCGCCGTATGTGGGGCGGGACAGCGGCGAGTTCGTCGGGCGCAGCCTCATTTCGGTCGATGAGTCCTCGATCGCGCATATTTCCCGCGAGCTGCGTGTCGTGGTCATCGGCGACTTCGTTGCCGTGGCGGCCCCGCGCGAGGAGCATGCCATCCAGGCTGCCCGTGCGCTCAAAGTGACCTGGAAGGCCCCCCCGCCTCTGGTGCCCCTCGATGATCTCGATCATGCCTTGCGCAATCAGGCGTACAAAGAAAGGGTGCTGGCCGAGAAGGACGAGGCCGACCCCCGGGCCGTGCCGGCCGCGGTGCTCGAGCGCACCTATGTGTGGCCTTACCAGATGCACGCGTCGATCGGGCCGTCTTGCGCCGTTGCGGACTGGCGCGATGACGCGGTCAGCGTCTGGTCCGGATCGCAAAACCCCCATATGCTGCGTGTCGAGCTCAGCCGTCTTCTGGCGGTGGGGGAGGACCGGGTCGAGGTCGTCCGCATGGAGGCTTCGGGGTGCTACGGGCGCAACTGCGCCGACGATGTGGCCGCCGATGCGGCCTTGGTCTCGCGGGCAATCGGCTATCCCGTGCGCGTGCAGCTCACGCGCGAGCAGGAGCACGGCTGGGAGCCCAAGGGCGCGGCGCAGGTCATCGATATTTCCGGTGCCGTCGATGCCCAGGGGAAACTGCTGTCCTACGATTTCATCACACGCTATCCCTCCAACGATGCGCCGTCGCTGGCCCTGCTGCTGACGGGCGCCATGCCCGCGACACCCCGGGTCTTCGAGATGGGCGACCGCACGTCGGTCCCGCCCTACGATTATCCGCGCATGAAGATCGCCTGCCACGACATGGCCTCCATTGTGCGTGCAGCGTGGTTGCGAGGGGTTTCGGCGTTGCCGAATTCATTCGCCCACGATTCCTTCATCGACGAACTGGCGGCCGAGGCGGGTGCCGATCCTGTGGACTTCCGTATCGAGCATCTGCGGGATGAGCGTGCCGCCGCGCTGCTGCGCGAGACCGCGGAGCGTGCGGGCTGGAGGCGTGGCGCCCGGGGCGATCGGGGTCAACCGGGACCCGACGGCATGCTGCGAGGCAGAGGGGTGGCCTATGCGCGCTATGTGCATAGCCGCTTCCCAGGGTTCGGCGCGGCCTGGTCTGTCTGGGTGATCGATGTGGCGGTGCATGCAGTCACAGGCCGGATTGCCGTCGAGCGAGTCACGGTGGGCCAGGATACCGGCATGATCGTCAATCCGGATGGCGTGCGCCATCAGTTGCACGGCAACGTCATCCAGGCCCTCAGCCGCGTGCTTAAAGAGCGCGTGACCTTCGATGCCAAAGGCGTGGTGGCCCTCGAGTGGGGCGCTTATCCCATCCTGGGGTTCACGGAAATCCCCCCGATCGATGTCTATCTGGCGCCCAGGCAGGACCAGCCCCCCATGGGGGCCGGCGAATCGTCTTCCGTGCCGTGCGCGGCCGCGGTTGCCAATGCGCTGTTCGACGCGACCGGCGTGCGCTTTCGCGAGGCGCCGTTCACCCCGGATCGCGTGTCGCAGGCCTTGCAGGCGGCCAGGGAAGAGACCATCGCATGAGGCAGTTGCCTGTCACGGTACCAGTGACAGCCCGATGCGGATCTGGGGGCTGCTTCGTTCCCTGTAGCCCAGCAGGGTTTCGCCATAGCCCTGGAAGTATTGCGCATGCAGGTAGCCGTCCATGTTCAGGAACGTGCGGCGCAAGGGCCAGGCGGCTTCCAGTTGCACGGCGTTTCTCCCGGCCGAACCCTGCCGGTACAGGCCGCTGAGGACAAGGCCATGGTCCTGGGCCCAGCGTAATTTCCAGTCCACGTAGCCCGCGTAGTTCGCGTAATCGGGATTTTCGCTCTTGGAAAAGTAAGCTTTGACACGCGGCGAGAAGCTCAGGGAACTTCCATCGTCGAAACGGTGGCCTATGGACGGCTCGATGAAGAAATCATTGACCGAGCGTGAATCGGCCCCGCTTTTTCCGTTGGACTTGTGCTCCACCCCCGCCGTGAGCCCGGCGTGCCAGTCTTTGCGGGGCGATTCCCAGAGACGGTCCTTCTGCCAGAACAGGCTGGGGTTGTAGGTCGTGTCGATGAACGGTTTGGACTCCCCCGAAAGATCCCAGAGCGAGGTCTGCGTATAGCCCAGGTACAAGTGGTTGCCAAAGTGGGTGTCCGCCTCGTTCGGGGGCGTGGCCAGTCGGTATTTCAGGCTGACCTGGAAGCGGGCGTTGGCCCCGCCCTTGTTGCCGAAGTCGAAATACACCGGCTCGAAGGTCGAGAACGACGTCCGGAACCGCTCGAAGCCGCTTGTTGCGGTGATCTGCGCCGTATCCGGAGCAGGTCCCTGCGCTTTGGCGCCGACGGCGGATGCAATATTTTCCGGCAGAAGTGGCTCCACTCCATCAGTCCTTGGCGCACCCCCGGCGTCAAGGACCGGTGTGTTGGCCGGAGTGCCTGCGATCGGGCTTCTTTCCAGGGGGCTGGTATCCAGCGCGAGCAGTACCGGCTCTCCCTCAATGTTGACGGCCTGCAGCCCCTTGGCTGTTTTGGGGACTACGGCACGCCAGCGGATCGCCGCGAAGTTGTTGATGGGCAGCTCGATGCGTTGAGCAGGGCTGTCCAGGTAGGCGAGCGAGCGCAGGGCTTGTCCGTCGGCGCTGCGCCACTGCAGAATGAGCGTCGCCGGCGGTTTCCAGGAAAGTACGTTGTTGGTGTCGTTGAACAACACGCCTTTCACGCGTATGGTTTCGCCCGCAGCGGCATGGGCGGTATCGAGCTGGTAGGTGATGCCCGCGAAAGCCTGTGACATGCCGACGAGGCCGGCCAGGCTCCACCCCAGGCAACCCAATGCTTTCAAGAGGGCTTTCATGGGTGCGTTTGCTGCCCGTGCAGCAATGAAGGTAACATCCACGCACTGTACCATCACTGCGGCGGCAGGATTTCCCCGCTGCGGCATGTAAAATGCAGGCCTGCATCCATGCCGTCCCCGTAGCTCAACTGGATAGAGCACCCGCCTTCTAAGCGGGGGGTTGCGTGTTCGAGTCACGCCGGGGGCGCCAGTTCATTTCTCGAACAATGAGGCTGGCAACTGCTTCAGGGCCTCGTAGGTCATGCCGATATGCTCCGCCAGCAGGCGGCATGCAAGCGGCGCATCGTGGGCCAGCGTGGCGTCCAGGATAGCCTTGTGTTCGCCGTGCAGGTCGCGCGGCATGGGCTGGCGGGTGATCACGAGGCGGCGATAGCGTTCGGCCTGGCGGCTGAGAATACCCAGAAAATGTGAAAGCCAGGGCGATTGGCAGGCGCTGATGAGGGCCTCGTGATATTCGCGGTTCCGGTCTTCCCATTCGCTGAAGCGTTCCGATGGATTGGCGGCCAGGCGCTTGTCGACCCGGTCCAGACGGTGGAACGCGGCGACGATCCGACCCTCCCAGACATCATCCCCGTATTCGATCGATTGTTTCAGGGCCTCGCATTCCAGCAGGATGCGCGTGCGCGTGATGTCCTGGAAGTCGGCCATGGAAATCGGCTTGACGTGGAAGCCGCGCTGCCCCTGGGCGACGACCAGGGCGTCGGAAACCAGCAGGGCCAGGGCTTCTCGCAGCGTACCGGCTCCCACCCCATAGACGTCCTTGAGATGCTCGACCCGCAGGCGGGAGCCTGGGGGCAGCTTGCCTTCGATGATGTCCCGCCGCAGATGTTGATAGGCGGCCCCCGTGAGCGTCTTGGGATTGGCCTGGGCCACGGTGTCGTCTTCGGGCGGGTGGGCGACTGACGGAGTATGGGCGGCGTCGAGCATGATGTCCGGTGTGCGCAAAAAATTCTGCAACGATGCCAGTTTATCTCAGTTATCGGATCAATGATTAAATATTGGTGATTTCCATAAATCTCGATAAAAATTGTTGACGCCGAGATTCCTGGGTCCTATCTTACCGACAGAATCGATACAGAAAGAAATCGATGCCGCTCAACGCGGACCAAAGGAGACAGTCAGTGATCCATCTGCATGACATCCGCTATGTCAGGCTGGGCACCCAGGATCTGGATGCTTCGGTGCACTATGCCACCGACATCCTGGGCCTTGAGGTCGCACGCCGGGACAAAAATGCGGTTTACCTGCGGTCCGACAGCCGCGACCATACGCTGTGCTATTTCCGCGGCGATCCTGGCGATCATGTGGCGGCCTTCGAGGTCGATACCGCTCAGGATCTCGATCGCGCCGCGAGTTTTCTGATCGAGCATGGCGTCGCCGTGCGGCAAGGTTCCGTCGCCGAGGCCGAGCAGCGCTACGTCAGGGAATTCGTGCAGTTCACGGACCCCTCGGGCAATCGCATCGATCTGGTCCATGCGCCGCACCATAGCGGCCGCCGCTATTTCCCTTCCCGGGATGCCGGCATCACCGGCTTCAGCCACATCGGACTGCGCACCCTGGACGCGCGCCGCGACGAGGCTTTCTGGACCGGGCTGCTGGGCGCGAAGGTCAGCGACCGCATCGGCGACGCGCCCTTGCTGCGCATCGACGAAGTGCATCACAAGGTGGCGCTGTTTCCGTCGAGCTATCCGGGGGTGCAGCACATCAACCATCAGGTCGAGAGCATCGACGATGTCATGCGCGCGTACTACATCATGCGCGAACGCAATATTCCCATCCGCTTCGGGCCGGGGCGTCATCCGACTTCCGGCGCCATCTTCCTGTACTTCGAAGGTCCGGACGGCATGGTCTATGAGTATTCCACAGGGGTGCGTCTTATCAAGGCCGAGGAAGAGGCCACGTATCGGCCACGCAATTTTCCCTTCACGCCGTCTTCGTTCTGCATGTGGGGTTCGCGGCCCGATATCCCGGAGTTTCGGACATGAACGCCGGGACCCTGGTATTGGCGGATGAGTCCAGGCAGCGTCTGGTGCGTCTTGGGGCCCGCGCGCTGGCGCGGGCCGGCCTGGTTCACGCGTACGGTCATTGCAGCCAGCGTCTGGACGAGGGGCATTTCCTGGTGTGCGCCGCGCGTCCCATGGGGCTGATCGCGCCGGGCGAAAGCGGGGTGGTGGTGCCCGTGCATGGGCCGTTGCCGGACGGTGTCCTGGGCGAAGTGCGCATTCATCAGCATATCTATCGCAGCCGGCCGCAGATCGGCGCCGTGGTGCGCAGCATGCCGCGTGATGTCATGACCCTGTCCGCGGCCGGTGTCACTCCGTCGCCGCGCCATGGAATGGGGGCGTATTTCTCGCCGGGGGTGCCGCTTTGGGATGACGTCCAGCTCGTGCGCTCGGACGAGCAGGCGGCCGGCGTCGCTGCCGCGATGGCCGACCGCATGGCCGTCGTCATGCGTGGCAATGGGGCGGTCGTCGCCGCCGAGGACCTGCCGGCGGCAGTCACCCTGACATGGTATCTGGAGGACGCGGCGCGGATCGAACTGCAATTGCGCAGCGCCGGACTGGCCCGGGAGTCGGACATCCTGACGCCGGCCGAGGCGTCGCGTCGCGCAACGCGCGCGGGCCGGATCTTCGAGCGCATGTGGGAGTTCCTGTGTGCGGACGATCCCGAATGGACAGCACATTTATTAACCATCAATTGACGGCAGCGTATGACCGACTACAAGAACTTCATCAATGGCCAGTGGGTGGCCACGGGCAAGACATTTGAGAACCGCAATCCGGTCGACGACAGCCTCAACGGCCAGGTCCACGAGGCCGGGCGGCAAGAGGTGGACGCCGCTGTCGGGGCCGCCAGGGATGCGCTCAAAGGGCCCTGGGCGTCGATGCGTGTCGACGACCGCATGGATCTCCTGCATGCTGTCGCCGATGGCATCAACAAGCGTTTCGACGATTTCCTGGCTCTCGAGATCGCCGACACCGGCAAGCCGCATGTGCTGGCCAGTCATGTCGACATTCCGCGCGGCGCCGCCAACTTCAAGGTGTTTGCGGATCTCGTGCGCAATGTGGCGACGGAAAGCTTCGGCATGCGCACCCCGGATAACGGGCATGCCCTGAACTATGCGGTGCGTACGCCTCGAGGAGTGATCGGGGTCATCTGCCCCTGGAACCTTCCCTTGCTCCTGATGACCTGGAAGGTCGGACCGGCACTGGCCTGCGGCAATACTGTGGTCGTCAAGCCATCCGAAGAAACTCCCGGGACGGCGACTCTGCTCGGCGAGGTGATGAACGAGGTCGGCATGCCGCCCGGCGTCTACAACGTCGTTCATGGCTTTGGCCCGGATTCCGCAGGCCAGTTTCTGACCGAGCATCCCGGCGTGGATGGCATCACTTTCACGGGCGAAACGCGCACCGGCGAAGCCATCATGAAAGCGGCGGCCACCGGCCTGCGCCCGGTCTCGTTCGAGCTGGGCGGCAAGAACCCCGGCATCGTGTTCGCCGATGCGGATTTCGACAAGGCGGTCGCGGGCATTGCCCGCGCGGCGTTCGAGAACACCGGCCAGGTGTGCCTGGGAACCGAGCGGGTCTATGTACAGCGTCCCATCTTCGAACGATTCGTAGCGGCGCTCAAGCAGCGGGCTGAATCGTTCAGGCTGGGCCATCCCAATGCCGAGGGGGTGAATTTCGGGCCCTTGATTTCACAAGAGCACCGCCGGAAGGTTCTGGCGTATTACGACAAGGCTCGCGCCGAAGGCGCCAACGTCGTCACCGGCGGAGGCGTGCCGGCGATGCCAGACGCGCTCAAGGCCGGCGCCTGGGTGCAGCCGACGATCTGGACTGGTTTGACGGAAGATTCTTCAGTTGTGCGTGAGGAAATCTTCGGGCCTTGCTGCCACATCGCGCCATTCGACACCGAAGAAGAAGTGATCGCCATGGCGAACAACACGCCGTATGGGCTGGCGGCCACCGTCTGGACGCAGGACCTGGGCCGGGCCCATCGCCTGGGCGCGGCCCTGGATGTCGGGTTGTGCTGGATCAATTCCTGGTTCCTGCGCGATTTGCGCACACCTTTTGGCGGGGCCAAGCAATCGGGCATCGGCCGTGAAGGGGGTGTGCATTCCATGGAGTTCTATACCGAAATGCGCAATGTCTGCGTGAAACTCTGATCCAACGATAAACCACAGGAGACAAGCATGAAAAAGTTGACAGGCGTGGCAGCCTTGGCGGGAATGCTGCTTGCGGGAACGGCGCAGGCCGACATGACGGTGGGTTTTTCTGGCGTGCTGTCAGGTCCGCAGGCGGTGCTGGGGCAGGACCAGCATGACGGCTTCATGTTGGCCGTCGAAATGCTCGGCGGGAAATTCGGCAATCAGAAGGTCAATGTCGTCAGCGAGGATGACCAGCTCAAGCCCGATGTCGGTGCGCAGATCATGCAGAAGTTCCTCGAGCGCGACAAGGTCGATGCCATTGTCGGCCTGGGGTTCTCCAACGTGCTGATGGCGGAATTGCGCCGCATCAAGGAAGCCGGCATCCCGGCCCTGGCGACCAATGCGGGCCCGGCGCCGGTGGCAGGCAAGCTCTGCACGCCCAACCTGTTCGGCGTGGCCTGGCAGAACGATGCGATGTCCGAAGCGATGGGGCAGTATGTGCAGGACCTGGGCCGCAAGACGGCCTATCTCCTGGCCCCCAGCTATCAGGCGGGCAAGGACAAGCTTGCCGGTTTCAAGCGCTACTACAAGGGGCAGGTCGTCAAGGAAGTCTATACGCCGCTGGGGCAACTGGACTATTCGGCTGAAATCTCCGATCTTCAGGCCACCAAGCCCGAGGCCCTGTTCGTGTTCTATCCGGGGGGACTGGGGGTCAACTTCACGCGGCAACTGAGTCAGTCGGGCGAAATCGGACGGATCCCCTATTTCTCCGAAGCGGCTATCGACAACAATACCTTGTCCGCCCTCAAGACCCAGGCCGACGGGTCCATTTTCGGCGCAACCTGGTCGCACGTGCTGGACTTCCCCCAGAACCGGAAATTCGTCGAGGCCTACCGCAAGAAGTATGGACGCCTGCCTTCCGAGTACGCGGCCAATGCTTTCGATGCGGCTTATCTGCTGGATGCCGCCGTGCGCAAGATCAACGGCAACGTCTCCGATCGTGCCGCATTCGTGGCAGCGGTGAAGTCCGTCGCCAGCGAGTTCCCGTCCGTGCGAGGCAAGTTCGCTTTCAACTCCAACAACATGCCGATCCAGAACGTGTATGCGTTCGGGGTCGTCAAGGATGGCGACGGCTTTGCCGTCAAGAAGCTGGCAACGGTGTTCACGGATCACCAGGATGCCTACGTCAGCCAGTGCAAGATGTGAGGTTTGTCAGACAGGCGGGCCGGGGGCAGCCCCGGCTCACGCCGCCAGGGAGCTAGTCCAAGATGAGTTCGCTGTTTCTTTCGCAACTGCTCAATGGCATTCAGCTGGGCGTGTTGTTGTTCTTGTTGTCATCCGGCCTGACCTTGATTTTTGGAATCATGAATTTCATCAATCTCGCGCATGGCTCGTTGTACATGATCGGCGCCTTCATCGGGGCCGCAAGCTATAACGCAAGTGGTTCGTTTCTGTTTTCGGCCGTCGCCGCCATCGCCTCGGCGGCACTGGTCGGCGGCCTCATCGAACATCTGGTCGCTCGGCCGTTGTATCGCTACGACCACCTGTACCAGGTGCTGGCAACGTTCGGCCTGATGATGTTCTTCAACGAGCTGGCCAGGGTGATCTGGGGCAATCGCCCCTATTTCGTCGAGATTCCAGAATCCATCCGCGGCGCCGTCATGCTCTTCGGCGCCTCCTATCCCGTGTATCGCCTGCTGATCATCGTGGTCGGCATCCTAATTGCGCTGGGTGCATGGTTCCTGATCCAGAAGACCCGTTTTGGCATGCTGATCCGCGCCGGCGCCACCCACGCACCCATGGTCAGCGTACTGGGAACGAACATCGATCTGCTCAAGAGGGCGCTGTTCATGCTGGGCGCGGGGCTGAGCGGCCTGGCGGGCGCGCTGGCCGGCCCGATCCTTTCGGTGCAGTCGGGCATGGGCGATTCCGTGCTTATCCTGGCCCTGGTGGTGATCGTCGTGGGCGGCATCGGATCCATCAAGGGGGCCTTGGTCGCCGCCATGGTCATCGCAACGATCGACACTCTGGGGCGCGCCTATCTGCCGCATGTCCTCGGTCTTGTGCTGGCTCCGTCGACTGCCAACACCGTGGGTACCGCGCTGGCATCCATGCTGATCTATCTGCTCATGGCCTTTGTGCTGGCGTTCCGGCCGCAGGGCATCATCTCGCCTGCCAGGCGCTGAGCCGGCCGCAGCCATCATTGGGACAATCACCATGCTCAAACTGAAATCGGCAAGCTGGATCATCGCGCTGTTCCTTGCGCTTGCCGCCATTCCTTTCCTGGCCAACGCCTTGAGCGAGCCTTTCTACATCACTTTCTTTGCCAGGGTGCTCGTGTATGCCCTGGCGGCATGCGCGCTCAATCTCATCCTGGGGCTGGGCGGGCTCGTGAGTTTCGGGCATGCGATGTTCATTGGCCTTGGCTGCTACGCTGTGGGGGGCCTGGACCACTACGGAGTCGCCAATGGCTGGCTTCAGCTTCTGGTCGCCATTGCGGTGTGTGCCGGCGTCGCCGTGGTCGTGGGCGCGGTTTGCCTGCGTACTTCGGGGATCGGATTCATCATGATCACCTTGGCGTTCTCCCAGATGCTGTATTTCCTGATGGTCAGCCTGACGGAGTTCGGCGGCGACGATGGGCTGAACATTCTCGAGCCAAGCGATTTCGGCTTCTTCATACTGTCCGACAGCATCGATGTCTATTGGGCCGCTTTCGTCCTCTTGCTGCTCATGACGATCTTCTTCCGGCAGTTCCGCGAGTCGCCGTTCGGCATGGTGCTGCGCGCCGCGCATATCAATCCCCGGCGAGTGGATGCGTTCGGGTATTCGGTGTTCTGGACTCAGCTTACCGCATACACGCTTTCGGGGATCATCACGGGGCTGGCCGGATTCCTGCTCGCCAACCTGACGGCGTTTGCTTCGCCGAGCTATATCGCCTGGCATGTGTCCGGTGAATTGATCGTCATGATCGTCATCGGCGGCATCGGTCTGGTGACCGGGCCGATCATCGGCGCGCTCGCGTTCCTGGTCCTCGAGGAAGTGCTCAAGGGCTGGACGACGCACTGGATGCTCGTCATGGGGCCGCTGATCGTGCTGATCGCCTTGCTGGGCCGCAATCAGTTCGCCTGGCTCAAGGCCTGCCTGCACCGCCCGGCGGCCGCCGCGGTGCGCATGCCCGCCGCCTACGTTCCCTCGGCTCGCGCTTCCACAGGAGAGCAACCATGATGACCAATGCAAATCCGCTCGCGCTGCGCACGCAGGGGCTGGTCAGGTATTTTGGCGGTCTCAAGGCCACCGGCGATGTGTCGCTGGATATCCGGCCGGGCGAACTGCACGCCATGATCGGGCCCAATGGAGCCGGCAAGACCACCTTGATCAATCTCCTGACGGGGGAACTGCCGGCGCACGAGGGGCAGATCTTTCTCGATGCGCGCGATGTCACGGCATTGCCCGTCCAGGAGCGCGTCGCAATGGGCTTGTTGCGCTCGTATCAGATCACGTCGATTTTCGACGCCTTCACGGTGCATGAAAACATCTGCCTGGCGGCGCGCCGCAAGCAGGGAACCGGCCTGGCAGTCTGGAAGGCCCTGGTTTCGTATCGCGACATATCCGACAGCGCTCGCCGTATTGCGCAGCAGTGCCATCTCGACGACGTCCTGCACTTGAAGGCGGAGAACCTGGCCTATGGCCAGCGGCGCCAGCTGGAAATCGCCATGGCCCTGGCCGCCGAGCCTCGCCTGCTCCTGCTGGACGAGCCCATGGCGGGGATGAGCGCAGCCGAAGGGGCGGCGGCAATCGAATTGCTGCGATCGCTCAAGGGCCGCTACACCATTCTGTTGGTCGAACATGACATGAATGCCGTCTTTGCCCTGGCGGATCGAATTAC